>Ga0099364_10000438_pt1 | contig 70085 bp, 72 predicted proteins | sample TergutTh196P3_FD_73070 | JGI IMG/M metagenome (GOLD analysis project Ga0099364, IMG submission 73070) | Microcerotermes parvus P3 segment gut microbial communities from Pointe-Noire, Republic of the Congo - Th196 P3 | ecosystem: Host-associated > Arthropoda: Insects > Digestive system > Gut ... | reverse complement strand
AGTTATGTCGCCTGTGGATTATATGATGCGATAGTGTGGAATGTCCGAAAAAGAAGCAGTGGACATTCAAAATCGTGCCAAAGAGCACATGCAAGCCGAAAGTGCCCTCACTATGCAGGCTGGGGGTATGGGGGCTGGTGGTGAAGATGATGATTTTGATATGGACATTCCCGGCATTTGATGCAAAAAGTTTAATTATACAATATTGTATAATTAAACTTTTGCTTTTGGACGTTGGTTTTCTATGATAGTGTACCTACCTAGAGTCCGCATGAAGAGGAGGAGAACAACATACAATGATAGGCGATATTATATTACAGCGTCGTTCTGGTGTTGTGGGCTTTTTTTGTTTCTCTATTTACGAGGAGCGAATGGGTGCATTGCGGAATTTACGTTGGAGAAGGAAGGATTACCCACGTCGACTGGAGTGGAAAGCATCAAGCCCGTACTTGTGATTGGCAAGAGGATATGCTCGTGCTAACACCAATAGCACCGTTGTCCGTAGAGGAAAGAGTCAAACTGCTAGAATATATTAGCAATGAGAACGTCCGTGGCTATTCCTTTTGGGATGCTGTAAAGAGTTGGTTTTGGAAGAATATCGATGATGAGAAGCCGATAGGCAATCGGTACACTTGCTCCAGTTTTGTTTCTGTTATGTACAGAAAAATTGGCAAGGACTTGGTGCCGAACCGCTCGGATGATACAACACAGCCGCACGATTTTTTGGAGTCGCCTCTGTTGCGGCAACTGACCAGACGTGCTTAAAATAATTGATGATTATGGAAGCGATTTTAGTCCCGAAAATACTTATTACGATTGCATGTATCGTGACCTCAGTGTCGGCGGTGCTGATCACGTTCGCCTTTATACTTCGGGACAAAATTTCCAACCTACATATTTCCAGAGATAGTGTCTTCATCCACACGAACGATGTATCGGTGTCGAATGCTATTGCGGATATCTTTTGTGATTGAACTGTAATTTTAACCGGTAAAGAAATCCCCTCCGTAAGGGATGGGTCTGGCGATAATAAGATCATGTAGAAAAACTTTGTTTTTTGTTGCATGTATTTCTATGATGATATGTAATCAAAATGAGTAAACGTCGCAAGCATACAACAGAGAACACACGTAGTATTGCTATTCGTTTTAGGGCTTATCCTACCGAAGAGCAAGAATCGCAGTTCGCACAGACTTTCGGCTGTTGCCGAAAGTTGTGGAATGTGATGCTTGGTGAGGATAAAGACAGTGTTTTTGCGACACATCAGTCACCTGCATCTATCAAAAGAATACACGAGTACATGCAGGATGTGGATTCTTTGTCATTATGCAATGTACAGTTAAATTATAAAGATGCTTGGTCAGAATACAATAAGTTTGTCAAAAAGAACGGTATTAAATACAAGAAACGTGCATTGAAACGTGTCAAAAATGGCGGCAAGCCTCTAACGAAGTTTGATCAGAAATGCCATCCTCAGTTTAAGGCAAAACATTCGAGTAAAGATAGTTATACTACAAATTTTGTGAATGGTAACATTCAGATCGAAGGCGATTACATAAAGTTACCTAAAACAGGCTGGGTGAAGATTGTAAAGCATAGAAAGCCTAAATCTGGCTGGATGTTAAAGAAAGCCACTATTACGAAAGAAAAGAGTGGAAAGTATTATATTTCTGTATGTTTTGAATATGAAAAAGAGATTCCTAAATTAACACAAACACATCCTGATAATGTGTTAGGGTTGGATTACAGTAGCCCTAAACTCTACAAAGATAGTGAGAATAGGGATGGTAATTATCCTAAATATTATCGTAAATCTGAAAAGAAATTACAAAAAGCACAACGTACACTTTCGCACAAAAAATTAAAATCAGGTAGATGGAAAAAACAAAGGCTTGTAGTCGCTAGATTACAAGAAAAAGTTAAGAATCAACGCAAGGACTTTTTGCATAAACGTACATGTACGATAGCCAAGGCATACGATTATGTGATAGGTGAAGATATAGATATGCGAAACATGTCGCAATGCCTCAAGTTAGGCAAGGCGACTTATGACAATGGTTTTGGAATGTTTCGCACTTTTTTATCTTACAAGCTCGCGGCTAAAGGCGGTGCATTTATCAAGATTGACAAATGGTATCCCTCTAGTCAGATTTGTCATTGCTGTGGATTTCAGAACAAAGAAGTTAAAGACTTATGTATTCGAGAATGGATATGTCCTGAATGCGGAAGTTTTAACGAACGTGATGAAAATGCAGCATTGAATATAAAAACAGAAGGATTACGCATCCTTCAGACCAATGGGATAGCATTGGACGGTATAAGTAGGTTGGGTGATTCCGCCTATTCTGCTCATCGCTGGATGAGTTTACCCGTGTTAAGAGATGAGAATGACTGTAATAGTCATGATCTGAAGCCCCTCCCGTAAGGGAGGGGGCTATCACTGCGCCGGACGCTAAGTTGTTGACAACTTTCGGCAAACAGATTGAACGCGGTGTTGCGCTTTCTGATTCGCAGATGCGGATAGCTCGCCGGAAAATCAGGAAATACTGCCGACAGCTCTGTCGCATTGCAAACAAGTCAGATAGCAATATCGTAAAAGAAATCAAACCGGCAGAAACTAAAATTTCTGTGCAAAAACGGTTATTTTGATGGTCGTACACCGACCCAGTTGATGTAGTGTTTGTAACCGTATGCCGTTCCCGGTTTTTAATGGACGGCGTTTTAATGGAAAGGGGCGATATAATGAATTCATGTTTGATTGGCGTGGAGTACATGGACAAGTCTGTGGTACTCACGTATTGCAGCAGCGGCGGAGGCGACTACAACGCCGAAATGCTTATGGAACATTACGAACACTTTGCCAAAGCGTTGAAGTTGGTGCGTGGCGGCGACATCTATGAACTTGGTAAGACCATCGATGAGACAACGTATCATAAGGTAGACGGTTGTGCTATCACTGGTTGCCTCAAAGTTCGGGAAGCAGATTCCATCGAAGAGTTCTTTCAGAAGAACGGAGATTACTGGGATACCATTTACCTTTTCAGAGAGCAGGGATGGGTCGAGGTACAAGCAGTGACGTGCCCGCCCCCTCTTATTCCAAAAGAGTGGGTTCACGTTCCTGGCAAGGAATCTCAATGCGAATGCAATGCGCAGCACGACGAGACGACTCACGAATGTAATGAAGATGCGACGGTTCACGAAGATGCCGAACTTGCACCGTGTGATTACTACGACGATGCATCGGGACGTGGCATGTGTCGCAATACTAGACTCTCTGGATGTTACTGCCCGTATCGACTTGGCTATGGACAGCGTCAGTGCAACGAGTTTACAGGCGAACGCAATCCGAACGACGATGCGGTTTTCCCTGACAGCTTGTGTCCGTCGTGTCATACAAAATCCAAAGTGCGGCAGGAAAAAGATAGGAACTGTATGTTTGACACGCATTATGGAAGCAGAACGTCGCAGCAGCAAAAGCAGGAGATGGAGCAGCAGAACCTTTTCCATGACTTGTGCCAGAAACCAGTGGAGCGGAATGTTGCCGAGATTCTCGTACACGTCCAGCGGATCGCAAACAGGATCGCACACAAGTTTCTCTACGAGGAGGATGCTTGATGTATCGTTACGTATGCATTGTTTGGTTTTGTAAATATTTCAATAACATTGACTAATGGACACCACAAAATACCAAGAAAATAAGCGTTGTTTTGCTCATATCGAAAGATTATTTTCTTTGAATACGTGTGCTGATTTGATAGCGGCAGGTGTTTATCCGAACGGTAAGGAATTAACAGAATCTGCTGGCGCATACCATGCTTATTTTGAGTACATTCACGCAGATTTGAAAAAGCGTATTGAATCAGAAAATCTGTCTGTTTCTGTTTATGCGGTAGCGGATGGTCATTCGCCTCGGACAGGTTTGATGTTTGCGTTACGTACGCCTTACCGTGTTTATTCTATTGATCCTGAAATGAACACACGGTATTTGAAGCATTGCATTGATACTGGTGATGTTTATTCAGAATGGCGAGGACACACCATTTTCAATACGCCTATAAACTGCCGTATAAAACGGCTTACGTGTCATAAAGCAAGAATAGAAAATTTCATACAAGAAGAGAAACCTGATATCGCTATCATCGCTGCTGTTCATTCCCATGTTTCATACGAGACAATACGCCGAACAATTAAAGCGAAAGACACTGTGTATGGGATTTTAATGCCGTGTTGTTGCTCGCTTTTGTCAAAAGAAAATATGAAGTTGGTTATAGAAGAATATCATGATGTAGCTGTAATGTCGCCCATGAATAAAATCTACGTTACGAAAGAAAATTGTTTTTCGCAATAATAAATTTTGTTTTTCTATGATTTGGTACGTTAACCCTTTGATAATACGATGCATAGCCGAATTTTTCAACTTACAGTGGAACCTGTACCAAAAGACGAATGGTTCTCAGCAGATGATATATGTGATAGTTCTTTTATAGGAGCTGTGGCTGATTATGTGAGAACACAGCCTGAAGATGAACGCGAAGATGACATCGGATGGCTCATAAATGGCTATGAGAAGATTTTCAAACGAAACGGCGATACGTTAGAGGTATTGCCTGGAGCCAAACATGTCTATTTCGCCGAGGATTATAAAAAGTTCAAACAGGAGGCATCCTCATTGACTTTGGATGATTTTTGTAATGATTATAAAATGTGGTTGATGCGGGCGTTGATTAACGATCGATTTAGCTTTTATATTTATGACGAGGACTGCTATCCGAAGACACTTGACTTATTCATGCGAGAAGTCAAAGAATGCTCTGTTTTGCATATAGGCGGAATTGTTGATTATCACACGTAGCTCACATGTTTTGTTATTTTCCTTTTTTCAGTTTGTCTTTAATCCTTTAACCCTTTTGACATAATGCCAAATCACATAACAAATTACCTGACGATTCGTACAGAATATCCCAGTTTGGAAACCGTACTGGATGCAATAGCTTTGCCTAAGCCGGATGGTTGGGAACATGGTGATTCGCAGACTGAACCTGATTGTAGTGAATTGTCATGGGGACGATACACTATCGATTTCAACAGTATTGTTCCGATGCCTGCTGATATTTGTCAAGATGATCTCAGTGCCGATGGAAGGGCGGCACTTGGCGGCAGAGATTGGTACACATGGAGTTGCAATAACTGGGGCACTAAATGGAATGCTTACTGTAGCACGAAGAATGCAGAGAATCAGTTGCTATTCCATACGGCATGGTCGAATGTAGAGGGGCTTATTGAAAAGTTGTCTCAGAAATTTCCTAACGCCGAGTTCGAGTACAGTTATTACGATGAGGACCTTGGATCGCAAGTGGCGCACACAAAATGGCGAAATGGAGAATTGCTAGAAGCACAACGTCCGAATGACTTTTCCAAAGAAGCGTACGATCTCATTTTTCAGATTACTGGTGATTCTGCGGAAGACCATTGTATGCGGTTCGATGAAGCGAAACAGAATTACGTTTATACCGATGACGACGATGACGATGAGGGCGATTCGGAATAGGTCGTTTTTCCAGACAACAATATTGTATAATACTTGTAATTGCTCTATGATGTTCTATGATGTTTGGCTTATGTTAAACTTTATCATTGTGGGTTGGAGCAGCTGGTAGCTCGCGAGGCTCATAACCTCGAGGTCGATGGTTCGAGTCCATCACCCACAAATAGCAGTTGCATGGTGTAATTGCTGTAGTATGCCAAAAGGCAGAAAGGATTGTTTATGAAACATTGTAATTCGACTATCAGAGTGTACCGGTATGGTATTTTGGGGCTCGCGTTTGTTTGTGGATGTATTTTTGCATCGTTCACAGCAAAAGCAGAAACAGTTGTTGCGACGAATGCATGTGATGTGTGTGTCGTTGCTTCTCCAGTGATGGTGCGTTCAGTCGCCCCGTGGCGACCTCGGGCAGTTGTAACGACTGTGCAGAAAACGGAGGTGACTACGACTGCGCCTATGGTTAGATCGGCGCGTATTCGCCCCGCTTTGACATTTGAGCAAAGTCCTGCACCTGCTTACAGTGTTGTGGAAACACCTCGTGCGCCGTTTGTATGGAACGGTTTGTTTAGGGATAGGGTGGTTGTTCCACGCCGGACGGATTTGACTGTAGTTCCTGTTCAGTAGGTTCATTTTTAGTCAATGAAGAGATGCACCACGTAGTTGGTGCGACGTTTGGATTCAAGCCGTCATAAATCGATTATATGATTTATGGCGGCTTTTAATTTTTGATCGCTTGCTTTCTATGATGCCATGTACATTTCTAACTTAACCCCAAATACAAAACATGGCAGAGATGCAAAGAAATCGGGACTTAGTACTCCCACCCCGTACTCAGGCGTTCGTGCTTGATACGACGAAAGGCAAGATATCCACTTACGTAGGCCCCTCTAAAACATCGCTTTCTGATACGGATCAGTTGGTTGTGTGGGACAGGAGGCAACGTCAGTTTGTCCCATGCCCAGACTCGAATAAAGCGGTAATAAACTGGGCAGAAGCGGCAGAGGGTCAGTATGTTGTGCTTCTTGATCCTGCAAAAGATTCGTCAAAACCACATCCCGCTGCTGGGACTTCGCTCGAAGCCATAGAATTGGATGTGGGGCGAAAGGAGGTCATTCCAGGCCCTGTGACGTTCCCGTTATGGGCTGGTCAGACGGCAGAGACTATTGATGGTCATCGCATGGCGACGAATCAGTTTATTGTTGTGCGCGTGAGTCAGCCGGAAGACGCAAAGAAGAATTGGGAGCACGACATTGTTTATGAAGTTATCAAGGCTGTAGATGATGTAGACCTTGATATGGGGCGTTTAATGATAATCAAGGGCACGGACGTTTCATTTTACATCCCCCAGACCGGCTTTGAAGTGGTTGGTGATAAAGACGGTAATTATGTCCGTAATGCCGTTACACTCGAACAGTTGGAATACTGTATTCTTTTGGATGAAAATGGTAAGAAGCGGTACGTACATGGGCCTGATGTGGTGTTTCCTGAACCGACTGAGGTGTTTGTCACGCATGACAACAAGCGTAAATATCAAGCGATTGAGTTGTCGCCTCAGAGCGGTATTTACGTTAAGGTGACTACTGCTTACGAAGAGTATGGCAAACAATACAACGTCGGTGATGAGTTGTTTATTACAGGCAATGAAACGCCGTTTTATTTCCCTCGTGCGGAGCATAGCGTTATTAAGTATGGTGATCAAATCAAGCATCATGCAATTGCTATTCCTGAAGGCGAGGGGCGGTACGTGTTGAATCGAAACACAGGCGATGTAAGACTTGTCAAAGGTGCAAAGATGTATCTGCCCAATCCGATAGACGAAGTCATTGTCAGACGGGTGCTTGATCCGGAAACGGTTAAAGTGATGTACCCTGGTAATGTTGAGGCAGCACGAGTTAACGAGTTGTATAATGAGTTGGCGGAAACGCATTCGTCATTTTTGAATCAGCATTCGTCCTTTTTGAATCAGATTGGATCGTCTATGTCTTTTTCGGCATCGACGGCATCAAGGCATGAAGCGAATTACTTGAATGAGCAAGTATCTACTGGCTTTGGCGATAAAACGCAGAATAGGGGTACGTCGTACAGTGCGCCTCGCACAATCACATTGGACACAAAGTACGAAGGTGCGGTTGCTGTTAATGTCTGGGCTGGGTACGCCGTGTGTATTGCGGACAAAAAGGGTAATCGGCGCGTGGAGTTAGGACCTAAAACAATTCTGTTGGAATACGATGAGTCGTTAATGGTCTTGGAGTTATCGACTGGGTCGCCTAAGAAACATGATAAACTCCTCAAGACATGCTACTTGCGGGTTATCAATAACACCGTAACAGATGTTGTTTCTGTCGAGACGAGTGATTTTGTTCCGGTCAACATCGCACTTTCCTATACGGTTAACTTTGTGGCTAATTCAGAAAATGCAGAGTATGCACGTGCTGAGGAGAACTCATGGTTCGAAATCGAGAACTATGTGAAAGTCCTGACGGAGCACTGTCGGTCTCGATTGCGCAGTATCGCAAAACAGCACTCCATCAAATCGTTTTATGGGCAGGAGACAAAGATTATCCGCGATGCCTTGCTTGGGGTGAAAGTGGATGGAGAAGATCGACGGCGTGGTTTGTTATTCGAGAGTAATTGCATGTTACTCGCAGATGTCGATATTTTACACGCTAAAATCGAAGATGATGCCGTAGCGCAGTTGTTTGCGAGGACGACATTCGAAACTTTACAGGGGATCGTTAGTGTTTCGCACGAACAGGCAAAGGCACAGCAAATTGCGACGATTGAAGATTTGAAACGGCGGACATTTGGTGAGTATGATGCCACTTCGAAAGTCGAACATGATGTGGCGATTGGTAGGGTTGCTCGCGCACACCTTATTGACTTGAAGCGGTTGGATAACCAACTGGCGACTAAAGCCGCCGAGGAAAAGATCGCCGAAAATGTCCGTGAGATAAACAAGGCGAATGCGGATTACGAGATCGCAATCGTAGAAAACCGCAACGCGGTTGATATCGACTTTATGAAGGCCGAGATAGAGTTGAAAGTGCAGCTGATGAACGCTATCACGCCGAATATGATTGCGTCACTCGAAGCATTTGGCGACAAGAACTTCGTGGCGAATCTTTCGCAAGCGTTGGCACCTGCAGCTCTTGCGGCCGGTATTACGACCGCAGATTTGTTGGCTAGGATATTCGACAAGACACCTTTTGGTGATGTCCTTGAAAAACTGACTCAGCGGAATCCTGCTTTGCTCGGTTCTGATTCTGACCATATTTGATCTGTTCATGTATTCAGGCGACTTTGTCGCCTGAATACATTTTTGTTGTGAAAATAATTCCAAAATACTTGATTTTATTTTTATTTTTGGTAGGATAATCATTTCTACCCTATTTCATTTCCTGAATGACCATGTCGAATACTAAAAATCGAAAAAATACACAAATAACCCCGAAAGGTGAAGCGTTAAGAAAAGCGTGTCCATTTTTGGACATGAAGCAGACAAACGACAAAACATCTACAATGACTTGTACTCGCTCTGGGACAGAGCTTGACGGCAAAGAGCGCGGTTACAACTGTTATCATTGTGTTCACTTCCCTATCGTAAATAAAACACCGTAAATGGCAAGTACCAAGCGATTTCGAGACAAGAAGCGGCAATTAGGTCAGTTTATGACTCCACTGCAATTAGCGACACATATTGTTGCTGGATTAGAACTGACAGAAAATTCTCGTATTCTGGAGCCGTCTTTTGGAGGTGGCTCTTTTTTGTTTGCTATCGTTGATACGCTGCTGTTTTTAGGAGCTGGTTCGCGGACGGAAAAATTAGAGCGAATTTTTACGTCACAACTTTACGGCATTGAAATAGACAAAGAATTTCACGCCCAGACCATTGCACAAATACGTAGTGTTTATGGCGATGTCAATGTAAAGAATTTAAAATGCGGCGATTTCTTTCGTGAGTATTTTGATATGATGCGTTTTGATTTTGTTATCGGCAATCCGCCTTTTGGTGGGACGTTCGATCCTGAAATCGAAGATAATGTTGATTTGCTTTATGGTGATTGGAAAGGGAACAATATAAAAAAGGAAACGTATTCGTTTTTTATCGCTAAGTCGTTGGATTTTCTGAAACGTAATGGGACGCTGTGTTTTATACTGTCTGACACGTTTTTGACCATTAACACTATGGTAGGGTTGCGAAAGCGTCTCGTGGATCAAACGTCACCTACAGTCAAACATCTTGAGTTCTTTTCTGATGAGACGCAGTATGGGATGGTACTGTTGACCGCACAAAAATCAGGTAAGGCAAATAATGTAGTGGTTGATGACGTAATCACGTCTGTTGATAAAATTGCGTTGACGGACAATTTTTCTTGGTGTTTTGACGAGGATTTTTATAAATACTTCCAAAAGAAAAAGCTGTCAGACTACATTGTTTGTACAAGTGGAATGACTGTTGGTAAGAATGAGTATTTTATTCGAGAATTGTTGCCTGATGGTAGTTTTTACGAACCATACGAGTTTATTTTTTATGATGAGCCTGTGACAGTAGAAAATGAAATGGCAAGAGCTCGCCTTGGTAAAATATCTGCCGCTACGACAAAAGACATTTTAATCAGAGAACGTAAAGGCGAAACAAAACGTAATATCCGTGTTGTTAAACGAGATATGCCTCTTTTCCTACATTTCCCCCATTTTGACTATAAACTGTACAATAAATCGAACGGTGGAATCGTTTATACCCTGCCGACGCACGTTGTTTATTGGAAAGATGACGGTGATGCGGTGATGACGTTTCGTAAGAATGGTAACTGGTATTTACAAGGAGTTGGTGGGCAGAAGTTTTTCGGACGGGAAGGTTTGACGTGGCAGTTGATTTCGTCACGATTGAATGTAAGATATTTACCATCAGGATATATTTTGGATAGTGGTGCGCCTTGTGCTTTTTTACGACCTGGTGTTGATCCAGACGAATTGTATTTTGTTTTTGCGTGGTTATTGTCGCCGCTCGCAACGAAAATTCTTAAGTCTGTAATAAATCATACGATGAACATACAGGGCAAGGACGTAGAACGGTTGCCCTATCCGTGGTGGGTTGTTGGTAGGAAAGAACAGATTGTTTTGCTAATGAAGGAAATTCTTACAGAGGCGAAAAACGGACGAGTCTTTTCCTATGATGATAAAGAAATTGTAGAATTGGGAGCGTTGTTTGGTGTATGAGACTTGTTTGTTTGGCTGATGTACATGGAAATACTCTGGCTTTGGCAAAGGCAGGCGGTATTGCGCGCGAAACTAAAGCCGATGCCATTTTGATTTGTGGTGATATAGTCCCTCATACGATTTATAACGATTTTATTTCACTGTTGAAAGATACATCTTTGCATGGAAAGTGCCCTATTATTTTGACTCCGGGCAACCATGACGGATGGACGGTGAAGAAGAGATTCCAGATTCATTGTGTTTCTGACGCAGAAAATCAGATAGAGTACTGGAAGATGGAGAAAACTCGTTATGACATTGTTTGTTTGCTGGAAAGTGCTTATGTGTTGAATGGAGTGAAAATTTGGGGAAGTCCGTACACGTCACGTTACTTGGATTGGCATTGGCAGCGTGATGTGAAGGATATGAAATTTGATATTCCTAAAAATACAGATGTGCTCATTACGCATGAACCACCATTTGGCTACGGTGATTTTACGTTGGATGGCAGAATAGGCAGCGAAGCGTTAACACAGGCAGTAAAAGATACGCCAAATTTGAAGTTACACGTGTTTGGACATAATCACAATGACGCAGGATGGACAGGTCGCATTAATGATACGGTGTTGGCTAATGTTTCATGCCATGACGAGAATATGTGCTTTTTTCCTCGTGGAATTTCGGTTTTCGAATTTTAATTATACAATATTTAATAATTAAAAATTATTGTAATTGTTTTGTAAATATAACGTTCACTGAAAAAGTAGAGCTGGTATTTTGATCACATAAAATGAGAATAACTATCACGATAGAAGATTGTACGATTGATATCATTCAGTCGTTGTTTGGCACGCTAAAATCTCCAAAGTCAAAACTTGAATCTGAGACTGTTGGTCATTCTGAATCGCCTAAAAAGACGAGGAAACGCTATCAGAAAGAAGCCGAAACTGTGAAATGCGGTTTTTGTGGTAAAAACATCAAATTGAAATCTTCAGTTGCGGCTGCTCGTTTGAGCAAGAGTAAAAGCGGAAAGTTGTTTTGTGACAAAGTATGTTCTAGTCGCCATGGCTGGAAACCGAAAATTTTGATAAGCGGCAAATGATATTTTACCTTATAAAATAATATGATCGAGAGGATTATTGAGAGCATTATCACGGCAACACATTCCGATGATTTGATATGGAAAAGGACTCATAGTAAAAATGTTGATGGGGTTGATAGGAAGCCTGTGTTAACCGTTCAGTATGAAACTATGCGCAATGACGTTGTCATTGCTGTTAATGAAGTGAGCAGAAGTGATGAGCGAATGTATAATATTGGCATCGATGGTTGCGCTTTTGGTGAGTCTGTTTCCCAAGGTGTGCTTAGACGTTTGTTTGATAAAGTCAAGTCGAATCATTTGCGTAACTTGGTAAAACGATTGAATTTTGATGATAACCTTTAAATTTTGCAGGATCACTGAATTTGAATCCCGCCTACAGTTTTTCCGCGTTGTTCGATCCAGTGCCATGCTTTGTTTTCGTATTGTAATTGTGATTTGATGGCTTGTTCGTTTGGAGTTAGTTCTTTTTGGGGATCCCATTTAAGTATGTGATTTAGGTCGTAATTTGAATCGAGTACAGCACAGATAAATCGTTCTCGGATAGAGTCGCCCCATCGAACTTGTTTTTCAGTTCCTCTTAAATATGGAAAGCCTGTTACTGGTGCTTCACCGCTTTTGAGCCATGCTGTAACTCTGGCGGCGTTGTTATCTGCTTCTTGTTCTCGTACTATATTTGTTGATGCATACGCTGCGTCTTTTTTCGCGGCGTAATTGGCTAGTTCTTGATAGCTATTGAATACTTGCATCGATTTATGTGTTTTTGTAGATAAATTTTGCGATTAAATATAGCAGTATTTGTACATACTGTTGTAAATCTTAGGTTTGGTATGTTTTTGTATTTTCTATGATTGTGTGATTAGTAATAGAATTAAATCGTTTCATCGCAATTTATGGCACTTGATAGTAACCATCCTTTGGTAGATTCGCCTTTTGTTTTTTCGTCTTTTCATCCCGGTGATTTCATGCCAGGCGAATCTGAGTATCCTAGTGCAGCAGAAGCAGAAAGCCGGTATAAGTTTGAAGAAGGTCAAGTCGCTTTTGATACTGGATTTCCCGTTAAAAAGTACCTTTTTGGTATTTATGTATCGATAGGCGAGAAGCCTGTTTCTACACCTGTAGAATTTGTATCGGCTGTTGTATTTAATGACCGTGACGACGATTTGATATTTACAGCCGACAGGTGGGATAGTAGTCGAAATGACCTCGTTGGCAGTGCGACCATAGTTGATTGGGCATGGGGACACGTTCAGGATGAAGATTTCACGTTTGACGAGGATGAAGTCTTGCAGTGTTTGCGTGAAGAAGTTGAAAAATTGACGGAATGGTTCGCCAAAAAAACAAAGGCGAGAATCTTTTGAAGACATGCGCGTCGATGAACTTTTGGATGATATTGAACTGTCCCCTAGCGAAGTAGAACGGCTTGATTTGTACTACATTTGGCGTACATTGTTCTCGCTTAAACAAGAAATATCATCAGCCGCCGAAGTTTACGAATCCGTTGAACGTGTTTGGTACTGCTTAGATCAAATTATTGACACCCTATGCGATAAAATCATGGCAGATGCGGCTGATTCGCCGGAAGAAGCGATTATTGCTCACATTAAAACATAAATTTTTTGGAATTTATACGTCTTTGATTACTATTGAATAGTCTCTTTTTGATTCACTTATGTTTGATTGGCAAAATCCCGTATATTATAGTACCGCTCTACTTTTTTCGACAACCACGGATGAAGATATCCGTATTATGTTGAAAAACGACATTCGAAAAAATGGGTTGCGTGAACCGATCACCGTCACACCGGATGGTCAGGTTTTGGATGGCAAGCTTCGATTAGAAATATGGCTTGAACTGTTTAAGGAAGGTGAGACTTCTATGCAAACCGAACCTCCTTGGGTCATTTGTTACGAAGATGATTTGGATTCGTTTGTTATGGTAAAAAATATGGTTCGTCGTCATATTTCCCTTGAACAGCGACAGGGAATATGGCGTGAGAAAAGAGCGCAGCTTATGTCGAATATAATGCCTGAGCGCACGAACGTAGAAACATCGCTTGAATCTCTTGATGTGCCGGTTGAAAAGAAACCAAAAAAGGCAGTATCTAGAAAAAAGAAAAAAGAGGAGGAACCTTCGCCAGCACCATTGATTTCAGAGAATCTTTCAGAGGATCTTTCAGAGGATTCCAGTGAGTCAGATGATGGCTATTCGATGCCTAAAATGAGCCGGTACGTTCGTGCTGAGTCAAAAGCATCACACGGCACCTCAAATGCCCCACCTACGTTGCCACCAGACGCAATTTTGGTAGAATCTACACAAATACCCTCAGATGAACAAAACGAGCCCAAAATCGCCCCTAGTGCGGTTATTTCGCCAGAAAATTCGGATGTGGTATTTGATCGTGATGCCGAGGTAAATCGTAACATTATGCTGTTATTGTCTTCTGGTTGGTTAAATACAGAGCGTGGTTCACCAGGTACTTTAGTAGCCGAAGTCGAAAAAATATTGAAAAAAAGCGGGTATGATGTTTCGGTGGAATTATCAGAAGTTCTTGTGCTTATGGCAGAACATGGATTTAATGAGGAGGAGGAGGAATCTGATGAAATAACTACGGAATCATTTTCGGAATCTACTACACCACAGCGAGTTAATTCCGAACATGTATCATTTGACGCAAAAACTCTATCTGATGTGGATTGGTCGGAGTTAGATTCGCAGGAATTGGAAATGCTCAATAAAGAGGTGGACGGTATTCCTGTGGTGTTATTGAACCATGCTGCACAAAATCCGTCTGAAATCAATAAGGAAAGCACTGCAAATGCTGTGGATGCTATTTGCAAGAAGTTGGAGGCGATTGGCGAGGGTGATTACGCAGTGCAAAGTTTTACGCGGTGTGATTTGGGTGCTCTTTGGTTAGGAATAAAAAAACGACATCCCAATGTACGGATATCTTGGAATAATGATAGAATTGGTTTTTCGATTGATTAGCCGTTTGTTAAAGTTGTTATAATCAATTCGTGTTTATTTTTTTCTTTGATATATGCCGCTCAGTAACGAAGTAACGTGTTATGTTGGAGGAGATCGTTGTTACGTAAAGCACCCTGATACAATGATGTACAGGGATGTGACATCTATTGTTGCAAACGCCTTAGATGAAGTCGTAGGTAAGGGTATTGCTGTATCAGATGAAGAAGTTGATGCGAGAATAAATGAGTTGCGAGAAGAGGCGACGAGACGGTATGAAGAACAGCAAGATGGGTTATTTGATTGGCTGTTTAATGTTTTAGTCGGTGTTGTTGCTGGTATGGGCATTTCTCCTGATTCTGATCTTAATGCTTTTCTTGATTATCTTGACAGCCCTGAAGTTCGCATTGCTCAGGAAAGAATAATAAGGCAAAGAAAAATATTGCCCAGCATTGTGGCATTTCCTTGTGGTGAGTATTCTGTGTTTACGTATGTGGATCGCAGCACACAGTATGATTTTTGGTTAGAGCCCATAGTTGGAGCGGATCCTGAGGAAGTTATAACGTACCATTCGACAGGCGAAATAGTACCCGATGGCAATGGTATTGTTAATGGGGAGATTGAATTATCCGTGTCAAATATGGTGTCTGGTGCAAATGATCGGCAGTCTTGGACAAATAATTCTACGCCTAGTGTGCCTGTAGCCCTAACGCTCCGACGAATGAATCCACGTCCCTATAGTGAGGGAGCAGGCCCCTATTGGGAAGCGCCTGGTACTTCAGGTATGGCGGCTGATCCCAAAGCACTTACGCCTGAAACGTGTAGGTCTAGTGGCGGAACGAGTTGGGCACAGCAGACGGTTTTTTTGAAACCCGGTGAGTCAATTAATTGGATAGGTGTTAATACAGGGGCATTGGAAACATCACGTTCGTGGTGGCGAGTTACCTACGCTATTGAAGTAATTAAACAGTATCAACCCACTCGAATTTGTACAAGGCTTATAGATGGGACGGTATGTGAGTGTATTTATGATGAAGAGATATTGATAAATGAGGCAACATGTGAGACGATGCGAATTCCTATTGTGTGGCGGACAAAAGGACTGGCTGGTCAGAATGATTGGACTGTGGATTCTGTACATGAGAGGGGTGAGTACGTTTTTTTAGATCCTTTTATTGGTCTTGATGTTTATGACCCGTTTCCTGGGAATACTGTTGAAGAATTGGATCATTTTACAGGACGTATTTTTGGTGGCAGACATACTCCTGATTATGCAACGCAGGTGGGTGAAAGTCATTATTTTGCAAGACCGCCTCAAAGGTGGCGGACTGAAATGGTGAGTGAGATTCAGCCGCCGGATATAGATTCTGTAGGGGCTAATCCCAGTGGGGTAGATATTGTAAATCCAGAGGAATTAGCAGTTGCGTATAAGGGAAAGCGAATCCCGGCGGATGTGTTCAAGCGTTTTCGCATGGGGTCAGGTGTGATATTTTCCCCTCGAGAGGTTAATGACGTTTATGCAACGTATTATGATGCAGATGGTAATTTAGTAGAAGATGCAAATTTATTTCTTGATGGGACAGAACCTATATCGTGGGAAGATGTGTTAAAAGAGGCTCCTGATATTGTACCGCCTTCTGTTGAGGCAAAAACGCTTACTGCGGAATTTGAGGATGGTGTTGCAAAACAGATTGTGGATCGTTTGTGTAACGATTTTACAGTGAAAGGCGATATTGTATTGGGGACGTTGCCTTTGATTTGGTTCAAAAAGAAACATAACGAACTGACGGCAACGGTTGTTCTGAAAGGAACAGAACTTGTAAAGGTTATTCCTTATGCGTGTGCTGGTGTTTCAGAGTTTGGCAGAGGGGTTGCATTGATGTGTTTGGAACATGCCCATAATGATGATTCGCTCATGACAGAACATGCTCATTTACAGGTGTACGTTAAAGAACCGCGTAAGGAGCAAGCTACTATGACGTGGCAGAGTTTTGGACATGGCGGTGGAGCATTAACTGGTTTATATAGGCAGTCTGGTGGAGTAGCGTATTCGATTTTTAATGATCACATGACGCATGCGTCGCTCACACCGTATTTACCCAACATATTCGGAACTGGCGAGGTTGGTTCTCCCCCCTTACCGAATAAGTTATCAGTAACAAATAATAGAGTTCTTTTTACAAATCCGCAGGGCGTTACGTATACTGTTTCTGGATCCGCGTATGTTCCGTCTGGTGTCAGTAGTAATCCTTTGGCTGATGACAAGGATGTGATGATGGAAACGAGTCAGGAGAGGGTTAAGCCAAACACGAAGGATTTGAATAGTATAGGACAGTATTTGGCAGCTAAGCCAAGTTATTTGTTGTTTTTGGTGTCGGATGAAAACGTAGATGATAGTGTAATAGGTACATCTGCCATGCGAAATGAGTACCCTAGTGAGCGGCCTTCGAGTTCGCAAGAGGAATGCAAGTTTTTACGCATCAGTAATATGGAGTCGCCTGTGTCTTATGATCATGCCGGGCATTGGCGAGAGTTATGGGCAGATGTAGGGGTTCAGTCAGGTGTGCCATTATCTGGTGCTGTTTTTCCATTTAATGGGCTGTCGCCTGGTCGTAAAAACTCTGTACATGTGTGGACGACAGAGGCAATGCGTTTAGAAGATGGTCTAAAACATTCTCAGTTTGATTTTGTACCAAGCAAGCCGTTATTGGGTAATGGTGTAGGGGTAGTTGGCAGTAATGGGATGTTGGTTGTTTTTACGAATGACGGTAGGATCACACGTTATGATATAGAAAATTTTGGTTATGGCGTTGCTGATGTCGCCGTATTGGAATCATAGCGGCGTACCGTCAAATTTTCCAGCTAAATATGCTTGAGGACTGTTGCCTTGTATTTTTGTTTCGTTATATTGATGAAAATTATTTAGATTTGTGCAGTTTTCAAATTTATAACTGTTTATGGCTGGCGGTGTGTTGTCGAATTGTCGCGGTTCTGTATAAAATATACTTGGGGTTATCAGATTGGTACATCCAGAGAATTCGTAACTACCGAATCCTATTCCTGCCTGACGGATATTGTAGGATTCGTTGTAATTTTTTGATACACAGACTAGATTTGTGCAGTTCATGTATTTGCTCATGTTGTGATAATCCCCTACGGCTGTAAAACCTTGGGGTTCGCTCCAGTTTGGATTAAAATCTGTTAGATTGTGGCAATTTGCAAACATTCTGTAACTGAAAAAATCACCGCATGTTTTGACGTTGTTCCATGTGTGGTGAAAAATTAAATCTACTTTTTTTAGGTTTGAGCAACCGTCGAACCAACTTCTAAACGTGTTATTCCCTGCGGATGTGCAGTTTTGATCACATACCATTTCTGGCGTGATAATACCCGCCACCTCGAGTAATAAATCTTTGTTGTTTTGAGAATTCCAAATTTCAAAGCTTTCTAGGTTTGGATTGAAACCGAATGCACGCAGCCATGCTTGTTGTGGTGGGTATTTTGCGTTTGGCCTGATAGTGATGAGCATTTGATTTCGTTGGATGTGTTTTGGGCTGGTGTGTTCTGGATAATATTTAACAGAATGGGCTACCGGCATAATCCATTTAATATCTCTGCACGGTTTTATGTCTTGTTCTTTGAGTATTTTCGCAGCAAAGTCTGTGGTACAGGAATGTCCTTGTTCTAGTTCGCAAATGTCAACGACACGATCCCAAAGGTCTGGTACTGATAAATAAAGCAAGTATGTTTTGATGTCATTTCTGTTGATTTCTTTTCCGTGTGGGCATATCGCGACATATTGCCAAATTCGTAATGTGTTTGCTTTAGTGGTAGATATGTTAGTAGGGAGTTGATATCGTATGTTGAATTTACTTTGTTCGGATGTGATGGATATACTTGGTGCAGTACCCAATGTGCATTTATTGAGTTGACCGTTTGATGTCTGCTGGACGTAAAACGGCAAGATTCTGTAGCCGTAATCGGCTTTAATTGGTACTGTTGTGCTGTAATTGTGCCGAATATCCGCAGTATCGCTCTGTCTGTATAGAAATACGTCGTCTTTGATTTTTGTGTTGTTTTTTTTGACTATTCTGAGTCCAGTCGATTTTGCGCCTGAGTATCCCCTGAATGTTTTGTAGTATTGGTTGTTTATAAAAATATCCCAGTCGTATTCGCATTGGGCATTGCTGGAAGATACACCGCCGGTCGGGATGTAAAAATCATTGCCCTCTACGAGTAAATCTAATTGTTCGAATGGGCGTGATGTGGCACCATAGAAGCGTTGCGGATGGTTTAGACTGTTTTTTCTAAATTCTGCGGATGTATTCAGGAACCGCTCTTGCACTAATAAAAGTCGTCCTTTTTGAAAGAGTGTTTCGGCTGGCAGGATGTTTTTCATGTCGGACGTTTCCACACCGGTCAAATTTGTATTGAATGCCCTTGGTGTGGGGTCAGAATTCGCATGTGCGTTGAATATGTCCTCTTGCGGTAGGCATGTGGATTCGCCGCAAAGCCGCATCCATTTTTTTGAAGCGTTTCTCATGGAGTTAAATATACAATATTTTATAATTAAAAGTTCGTTGGATGCTTTTCTGTACGATTGTAATTTCTATTATAGTATGTCATGGATTGATTTTTGTTATGCATATTAAACAAAAAATTCACAAAGATACATCGCCCGGTAAGACCACTTGGCACACAGTAGATACCGCAGTTTCTCTTTTTGTTGAAAGTCAGCGTGTTTTGGCTGCTATCGAAGCAAATGGGCTGAAAATTGACCGTGCTCGATTAGAGCAAAATAAAAAAGAAGCTGGTGATATAATAGCCGACTATGAGCAGAAATTGGCTCAGATGGACATAGGGCAACGTTGGCAGCGTATTGTTAAAAATCCTACGTGGTCGAACCGTAACGAGTTGGCTCAGGTTTTATTTACTGATAAAGTGCACGGTTTGCGGTTACAAGTGAATGACCTGACGTTAGATGAAGCTCTTGAAATGGACAAAAAGGCTTTGTACCGTCTGACGGCAAAATACCCCGATATTAAAGATTTTATATTTTTGTATGCGGACTATCAGTCTATGCTCAAATTACGTAGTACGTATATTGTCGGTTTGGAAGCCACAATAGATAAAGATGATTTCGTTCATCCGAGTTTTTCGCTTTTATCGGTAATTACGTACCGGACTTGTTTGGCAGCAGGCGCGCAAATTTTAACGTGTTTTTATGATCGCGGTGTGGAAACAGTCAAGAAAATCCGTATATCAGATGTGAAGCCTGGAAATTATGTGTATTGTCTTGATGATAATTTGGAGCCAACGGTTGTTAAAGTCAAAAATCAGTGGAAAACAGGTAGGAAAAAGATTATTCGGTTGCATTATGTTCTACATGATGGCAGACAAGCATATTTGGATTGTACGCCGGATCATCGTGTGCGTATGGCGGACGGCGAATATTGCGAAGCGCAAAATGTGCTGGAATATAAGTCGGATGCATTCAAGCCTAATTCTCCCTATAACAGGTGTGTATTATCGATTCATTCGCCTAATATGTACTACAAACGCCGTAAATGGGATAGAACACCAGAACTCACGGTCGAAACGTCTGTGTACGAAATTCTTCGTGTAGAGGATTTGGGCATCGAAGTAGATGTGTATGATTTGGAAGTGAGCGGTTATTCTAATTTTGTAGCGAATGAACTGGTGGTACATAACTCTTGTAAAGAACCTAACGTTCAGAATATACCCGCACGCAATAAGGTTGTACAAAAACTCGTCCGTACATTGTTTGTGCCTCGGGCTAAAAATAGGCATATTGTTGAAGTGGATTTTTCTGGAATTGAGGTTTGTACAAGCGCGTCAGTGAATCATGACAAGACGCTTGTGAAGAGTATTACTGAAGGGTTGGATTTTCATAGATGGGTAGCGTCAAAGATTTATTTGTTAGATGAGGCGGATATAACCAAAGATATGCGCCAGTCGGTTAAAGGGGATTTTACATTCGCTGCATTTTATGGGTCGTATTGGAAACAGATGGCCTTGGCGTTATGGGATACGATACAAATAGCTGGATTGAAACTTAAAAATGGGACGCTATTATGTGATCATCTGCGGTCAAAAGGTATAACATGTTTGTCCAATGGAGATCGACCCCAGCCCGGTAGTTACGAGTATTTGATTCAAAATATAGAACGAGAGTTTTGGGATTTGTTATTTAGCGGATACCGAGATTGGAAAAAGGATGTGTTTAGGGAAGCACAGCAAAAAGGTTATGTGGACACGCCCGATGGATTTCGTGTTGGTGGTGTGATTCCTAGAAATTCGGCGACTAATACGCCGTCTCAATGTAGTGCCGCCCATTGTCTTTTGACAGCACTTTGCGGCATTCATAATGATTTACAGACGCTTACAAACGCCGATGGTACTAAAATGTTTCCTGGCACGTTGCTCATAAATGAAATACACGATTCGATAGTGGCAGATGTGCCGGAAGCAGAGCTGGAGCGATTTTTGCAGTTATGCCATTACTGGATGACCGTACGAGTACCTCTATTGCATCCGTGGCTGACTGTGCCTATGACAGTAGAAGCTGATGTCGCACCGTTAGGTAAATCTTGGGCAGAAAAAACATCGCATGAAATAAATGTGAACTATGATAAGCGGCTGTTTTCAAAAGTTTAATTATAAAACATTTAATAATTAAAGTATTGTTTTGTAAATTTCATAATTTTGTAACCATGTAAATTACAACATTAAACCACAGAACAAAATAATGGCAAACACCAGAAAAATCGTGGTTCACTTCAAAAGCAAAACAGCTGATGAGTGCGGATTCACGCAACTCCATCAAGTTGAGGTCGAAGGAGATTATAGCTTACATCGCAACGTGGATCAGGCATACGACACCGCTCGCCAAAAGTTAGCAGAGCGCATCGGTGACACGAGCAATTTTGTTGTATTTCGCTCAGATGGTTGGTAAATTTTCGAACAAGGGGGTTGGAATTTTCTTGTTGTGCGGTTTTGACGAACTCGCCGCAGCTGTGATTTTAGCCCCGTTTTACAATTTGCAATTTATGATATTTGGACATTTCTTTATCTTTGTATTAACTGATAATAGTATGATAAATAGTACTGTTAGTCAGGAAATGAAAGGAGGAAGGTGGATCCTAACCGCTAGCATCCATCAAACTGATTATGGATAGGGCTGCTCTACTCGCTTGGGAACGCTCGGGGTGGGAAGCGAGAGAGGATAAAACTTGGCATATAGTAATTCTCTTCGGAGTCGTAATTTGTCAAGTACACTATGAGCTGGACTACCATTAAGCGGTTTAATGGTAGTCTTTTTTTGTATTAACTATCTCTGTTTTGTATAAGATAATTTGAAAAATCATAGGTTTGATTTCTGCTATAATCGGCGAAAAGCATTTTGTTTTTAAGACCCATGAAAATAGTCGCTTCGCCCATTGATGTCCCGTCCGGTAAAACCACCACTCGTGGTTTTTCTTATGACGGTACGAAACACACACTAGCCACTTCGCCTGAAATAGCCATTCAGAACACTCCTGCGCCCCGTGTTTCTGCTAACTCTGACGACTTTGCGTTAAAACGAAAAATGTACGGAGGCGATAGAAACATGTTTGTTGTGGGAATAATAACCGCACAACCTGACAGGATAGGAAATCGTCATTTTGATGATTTCACGCGAGATCCCAAGCCTCCTGTAGAAATTCCTGATTTGCGACTTCCTTCTGAGAAAAAATAATGTTAACACCTGCGCATGGTATTTTTCAGATTTTGGTATTAGAGGGTTTCTGTGTAAGTATCGATGACATGCCCAACGACCCGTCCGCTCGCGATCCGAATGCGTGGTATGCAATTTCTTGTTTAAAAATGCCGGATTTTTCCACATGTCCTAATAATTTCATTGCTGTTTTGGACGTGGATTATACTCAGGCTGAACGCGGTAAATACATAAGCGATGGTATTCCGTTGGAACAGGCAAACGTTAAGATTTGTGTGCGGACAACGGATTATGTTGCTGGTTTGACAAAAATACATCATATAGCTCGGACATTGGACACATTGAAAAATTACGTAGTGGCTATACCTGATGACAATCTTGGTGAATTCAAAAAGAGGAATGACGAGCCGCAGTCTGCTGAAGTTCGTACGGCATTGACATGTAATCGTTTAGAGACGATTCGTGATAGAGGATTGGACGGCAGTTCTCGACGGTATTTGTTTGACGTGACGTACACTGTGCGGTTTACGTAATTGTTATTTTGGTGACATTTTCTATTATTTTTGACTTGTTTCTTTGAACTTTGACTTATGAGTACACCCTATACCCTATCAAATGGACGTGAGATAAATTTGCGAACACCTACGGTCAAAGATGTGGATTCTATTGATTCATGGTTGAGGCAGACGTACATAAATCAGGCGAATGAAACGGTGAAGTTATTGCCGGATACTGTTCAGAAGAGTTTTATGCTCGATGTTCTGGACAAAGCCATGATATTGTCAACCCAATTCGGCGATGGTAGGAGCATGATGTTTGCCAATGTGTATGGGGCTGCGAGATTTGTGTACAGCCACGTCGCCGAGCAGGATACTATGACGTTTGAAGAATTTCATGATATTTTGTATCCTGATGGTTTTATGGTGGAGACAGGGACGAACGCTTTAATCGCTATGTTGGGGGTATTGTATCCGAATATCCCCGAAATGCAAGTTTTGGTCGGTGTGCAAAACGCGCATTCTGTCAATACCTCTGATAATCCCAGTATGGTTCATGACTAGTGTTTAATTATGTAGGATATTCTACGTAATTCTGTGCATTAGTTAGGGATCTAGGCGGTCACTTTTAATTATACTTTATGGTTAGAAAACAGACGATACCTTTAGAGTTTCAGAACACACCGGCAGATGCTCCACTAGTCGGTCGCTCTGTAACCCTGTCGCTAAACAGTCGCGAAAGCGACAGTGCGGCGGGGACGGTAGATTTATTTACCGAAACTGGATTGGATCACGCCGAAGTGGATCAACGGGACGCACAGCCCGAACAGCTCCGAAAGGTAGCGGTTGAAAGTGTGCACGTTTTTGTACTGGACGCAAATGGTACACCTCTTATGCCGTGCAAGCCTAGAAAAGCTCGTAAGTTACTAGAGGGGAGAAAAGCTGTAGTGGTTTCAGCTAGACCATATTTTACAATCAAGTTAACAACGCATGTAGGAGGTGCAACGCAGCCTATACCATTAGGCATAGATGAAGGATATGGTTACATTGGATTTGCCTTAGTCGGTAAGTATTGCTATGCACTAGGTCAGATAAAGCTGGACAATAAAATGTCCGAGCGTTTATCGACACGAGCGATGTATCGCCGTAGTCGGCGTAATCGCAAATGCCGCTATCGCCCTGCACGTTGGAAGAACAGAGCGAGTCATCGCAATAAGGATGTACCTCCATCAGTAGATCGTCGGATAAACCGGCATTATCGCGAGATTGATAAGTTACGCGCAATATGCCCTGTATCTGAGATCAGGACAGAGAGTGGTTCTTTTGACATGCAGAAGTTAGAAAACCCTGAAATACAGGGTGTAGGCTATCAACAGGGTAAATTATTTCGCACTAATCTGCGGAATTATTTGTTTGCTAGAGAGCATGGAATTTGTCAATATTGTGGCAAGAAAATAGAAAAAGGCGAACGAATAGAAATGCATCACATAATTCATGTGGCTAATGGTGGTACAGATAAGCCGGATAATATGGCATTGCTGCATGATACTTGTCATCGGGTTATGCATGATAAAAATGACTTCAGTGTATTGAAAAAGAACAAACAATATAAGGCAGAGACTTTTATGAACATATTGCGTAAGCGATTACGTGAACGTTATCCTGATATTGTTGAGACTTTTGGTTACATAACGCAAGTGAAACGAAATGAGTTAGGCTTACCTAAAACACATTATAACGATGCGTTTGTAATTGCTGGTGGAACAAATCAATTATTGTCGGAACCGTTGTTATTGGCAGAACGGCGTAAGAATAATAGATCGTTACAGGTTCAAAAGCCTGGAAGGCAGATAACAATCAGACGTAGAAGATATGCTATCCAGCCTGGCGATTTAGTTTGGGTTGGAAAGAAACGATATGTTTCAAAAGGTTGCCATAGTTATGGAAAACAAGTTTTGGTTATGAAAGATGGTGAGAAGAAATCAATTTCTGTTTCTAATATAACAAAAGTTTATCATTTTGGAACGGTTGGATTTGAAAAATAGAATATATTAGATTTTCGTAGATTATTTGAAGCGTAATGATTCCGCCTGATGTTTTTTCTTATATCCCGCCTACCCATTCGCAAATGCTTGTGGGTGTGCCTATCCCTGCTACTTTGTTCGGCAGGGATATTCTTTTGAGTCCGTTGACAATTCATGTAGCACAGACGCTCAATACTAAAATGCGTCAGTCGTATTTAGCACAGCATCGGCGACTTTTAGAAAATACGCCCGAAGATATCAAAACAGAAGTGTTGGGAGATCTTGTACAAAAAGCACGGACTTTGTCTGTGGAATACGGTGATGGTCAGATTTTCATGTTTACAAACGTCGATGTGTATTGCATGACATTTGCCGCGTATTGTGCGAAATCCACCCCGCTAGTTACAGAAGAATGGGTTAGGGAAAAATGTTGCCCGTTAAATCATGTAAGCCCGCAAGCGGCACTTTTACTCCGAGAAGTTCAGCTTGCAGTGGTCGTCCCCTACCCCAAGCAGCAGTCGTTGCCTCCAAAGAATGAACCTGAGTTAGAGACATTTTTAGAAGACCCTGATGCCGAGGCGATGGTGCGAGTGTTTCGTGGATTGGCAGAACGGTATGGATTTAGTACGGAGCAAGTCATGAACATGACCCCGTTTCAAACGTATTCGTATTTGTTTATGTTACCTGAAGAACATCGGAGATTGCTTGAATTAGAAGCAATGAGTAAGAAAAATACAGCATCTGGTGGGGATGTACCACGTCCGCCTGCAGGGACTACACAAATGACACCGGAAGAATATGTGCGATTTAAAGCGCAATTTGATGCGCAAAAGGCTGCGAAAACGCAGTCATAATCTTATTATCATGTATGAAAAACCCAAAAGCGAAAGGCAGTCGGTTCGAGCGAGAAGTGGCGGTACTACTGTCTCGTTGGTGGACTGGCGATAAGCGAGATGATATTTTTTGGCGCAGTACCAGCTCTGGGGCTCGCGCGACAAGTCGTGCTGTTAAAAATAAAACTACGGCAAATTCAGCCGGTGATTTATGTTATTTGGATTCAGTTGGTGAGTCTTTTATTAAGTATTTTTCTACTGAGATTAAACGGGGTTATAAATTTTTTGAGATTCAGCGAGCGGTTGACCGAGATAGTAAAAAGCTTTCTGTGTTTGAGGAATGGATAGAGCAGGCGGCAAAATCACAGGCTGACGCAAATGCAAGAAGTTGGTTGATTATAGCTAAAAAGGATAGGGCGAAGACATTGGCTCTTTTGCCCCAATTTGAGTATGAACGTATAGCAAAAGAATCAGAAGTGATTGGTTGTCAATATGTTTCGATTGGGGGTGTTCTGGGTGGGCATGACAGACTTAATAGAGTGCTTTGTTTGCCATTAACTGATTTTTTGCGGAATATAGATCCGGCTGATGTTATAAGTTTGATTGAATGTTTACAGTCAGAAGTACCGCATATTTATCGGCTAGCCGATAGGTAAGTTATTTCTATTATAGTGAGTTATTTTTATAATAGATTGTCTTTTTGCTGAAATTCTATGTCATTACTGGACGCTCTCCGCTCTTCTGCCCCCGTCAGAACTCCTGTACGAAAATTGCCCACGGGTTTGTTACTTGTGGACAATATGATAACTGGCATACCGTTACGAGGCATCACGCTGTTATTGGGTGATGCTAAAAACGCCGTGGATGCATTTATGCGACATGTGGCAATTCATGCAGATGAACACATACCTCGTAAATATAAGTGCGTTGCTGATTTTGATATGGAGGATGGGGATTTTGAAAAAATAGTCCGTGGGACTTGTGAGGAGTTTGTTACTAGACTTTGGGCTATTGATAATCCATTGTTTTGTATGTCAAACTGGTGCATGTCTGTTGATGTGTCGTATGATATCTATGTAACATCAAAATTAAAATCGGTTTTTTGTTCTGGACAAGACAACGCACTCGTTGTGTACTTGGATCAACAAGCAGGAGTATCGAAGTCGGTGGTGGATTGGATGATTATGCAAGCGACATGTGTGTTGAAATTCTCTGAAATGGATAATGAGTCGTTAGTTTCTTTTGGGGCTACTATTGCAAAAAAATCGTCTGTTTTGGGATTTGTGCCTATATTACCTAGCGGTGTGCGAATAACCGTGATTAAGCGTCCGTTGTCTTCGTCTCTTTTGCGCACAGTGTATTTTCCTTATGACAATAGTAATTTATCTGATGCGATGTCTGTTTTTTACCATCTTTTGGAGAAAGGTACGATAACTATATGTGGGTTAGATGAAAATGTTTATTACTGCTGCAATGGTTTGAACAAATTCACTCTGGATGAGTGGCTCGATAGTTTCGATGATTTGCGTTCTTTTTTGGCAAATCAAATTTGATGTTGTTTTGACTCGCCTTTTTCTATCATTGGATAGAAAACTTATAACATTTATGAAAAAATGGCGAAAAAATCAAAACTATCTGCTGCTAATGCTGGTCAGTTGACTCCTGATATCGAACAACTTTTGACCGCTGATATAGAACGACTTGAGAAAAATGTTGTTGCTTATGAAGAATCACAAGTATCTTTAGAAAATGATGAACAAGATTGTGCGGTATTTCATTATGTACCGGAGCGTGTAAAACCAGAAAACTACGTTTCTACCGGCATAACTCCGTTGAATCTTGCCATAACAAATCACCCGTTATGTGGGATTGAGAAGGGGACGTACGTTTTGATGGTGGGTGCCTCTAGTTCGGGAAAAACGTTGGCTGCGTTGACCATTCTTGCTGAAGCGGCAAATAACCCTGCGTTTAAGGATTATGAGTTACTTTACGCTGATTGTGAAGGCGGTGCAGGATTTCCCCTTCGTCCTATGTTTGGTAACAAGTTGGCGGATCGTATTGAGTTCATGAAAATGAAAAATGATGAGCCATTCCAGACATTAGAGGACTTTTACGGGGCTGTAGATCAGCGTTTGCGAGTAAAAAAACCGTTTATCTGTATTTTGGATAGTATGGATTGTTTGAGCTCGACACAGGAACTGCAAAAGTTCGACGCGAATATAACAGAACGAGAGAAAAATATAGATTCGGATGACGTGTCAAAGCAATATGTGCATATCAGCACCGGATTTACCGATGGCAAAGCAAAGACTAATTCTTCGAATCTTCGTCGTATTCGCAATAAGCTTCCGGTGACTGGGTCGATTTTGATAATTATTTCACAGGAGCGTCAGGCGTTAGGTGCTGTTACTTATGTTACACGATCTGGCGGTAATGCTTTGACATATTACGCTGATTATGAAATATGGCTTGATTTGTCAGAAAAAATAGAAAAAACGTTTAATGGCATTAAGCGTCAAATCGGTCAAGTGACTCGTGCTCGCATCAAGAAAAATCGTATTACTGGTGTAAAAACGGTTTTGCGATTCCCTCTGTTTAATGGTGTTGGTATTTCCGATTCTGATGCGATTCTTGATTGGCTCATAGAAGAGAAAGCCATAACTGTATCTGGGAAAAGTTTGACATTACCTGGGTATGAGCCTCAAAGCCGTGCAAAGTGTATCGAGTATTTTGAAGAAAATCCAGATGAAGCACGGGAAATGGCACAAAAACATTGGCAGAAGGTTTTGGCACAAGTAACTACAGTTCGCAAAAAACGTTACGAATAAAAGTGCCTAATTCTTTTTGGTTTCGTTCGTACGATTGGCTATCATACCACAAACTAGTTTGTTTTGTGGATGATAGTTATGAATGACTGGAAAACTTTTTTAGATGCCCCTACTTTTAATTCTTTTTCGTCTTTGGAGGAGGCGCAGCGTGCTTACGATGAAATGGCAGTGGATTATGTCCGCGCCAAAAAAGACTCTATTGTATTAAATACAGCATTTGACCAACGTGCGGCGTGGAACCGCATGATGGGAAATCCTGGTGAAATAAATACAAACACGTTGAATCGTGATTATGACGGTCAATTCGGCTACCCTAAGGTTGTATCGAAATATGAGTATCAAAATATGTACGACCGTAATCCATTTGCGCACCGTGTCGTGCAGTTGTTTCCTACGGAGTGCTGGACGACTCATCCGAAAATCGTGGATAGTGATGCTGCAACAGAATCACCTTTTATTTCTATGTTTAATATATTAAATCGGCGGCATTCATTTTGGGCGTTTTTACGTCGAGTGGATATTATGTCGGGTATTGGTGCTTTTGGTATTGTTGTGTTTGGGCTTGATGATAACAAACCATTAGCCACACCGTTGGATGGGTTCGAGAGTGAACGGAAAGTTGAACGTAAAATATTGTACTTGAGGACATTTCCTCACAGTATGGTTGATATACAGTCAAGGTGCATGGACAAAACCAGCCCGAGGTACGGCGCACCTGAAATTTACCAGATACAAAATCGAGGAAATCGGGATATGTTGGAGGATGTATCACTTGATATGACTTCGACAAATGTTCACTGGACGCGTGTTTTGCACGTAGCGGATAATAAAGAAAGTAGTGAGATCAACGGTGTGCCTCGCATGCAACTGGTGTACAACATTTTGTTGGACATAAATAAAGTGTTTGGGTGTGCTGGTGAAATGTTCTACAAAGGGGCGTATCCCGGCTATTCTATTACGACGACTAATGATCAGCTGCCTATGTCGTTTGATATCGAATCTGTCCGGCAGCGTATGGCAGAGTTTGAAAATGGCTTTCAGCGTTGGATAGGTTTGCAAAATGCACAGATTAACGCTTTGCCTACTATGTATTCAGAGCCTTCTGGTTTGATGGAGCAATACATAAATGCCATAGCGATTGCGATGGCAGTCCCTCGTCGGATATTTGAAGGTTCTGAACGAGGGGAGTTGGCTTCGGGTCAAGATGCTATATTGTGGTCGAATCGTTTACAGGAGCGACGGGCGAACTATATCGTTCCGAATATTGTCCGTCCCTTTGTGAATAGACTCATTCGTTATGGGATAGTGCCTGAGCCATGCAATCAAGATTACGGGGTTGAATGGGAACCGCAACAGTATTCGACGGATCAGAATACACAGAGCCACGCTGATATGGAAACACAAATATTGGGCAGATATTTTCAAGATGAGTTATCCCGTATTATGTCGCCTGTGGATTACATGATGAGGTATTGCGGAATGTCCGAAAAAGAAGCAGTGGATGTTCAAAATCGAGCCAAAAAGCACATGCAAGCCGAAAATGCTCTTACAAGGCAGGCTGGGGGTATGGGAGGTGGTGAACCTGATGATTTTGATATGGACATACCCGGTATTTGATGTAAAGTTTAATTATACAATATTTTATAATTAAACTTTTGCTTTTGGATGAGTGATTTCTATGATAGCATAGTGAAAAAGAATATGCACAATTTTGTGTATTTCTACATATCAGAGTCCCGTTAGCATTATTAAAGGAGAAGAAAAAATGAAATACAGCCGCGAATTTTTGGCGAGTGCATCTGGTTTGCCGAAACGCAAACAAGTCCAGTCATCGTCCGAGAACGACCACAACAAGTTGTTTTTAGTTATCAGTTATATTGTAACGTTGTGTATGGCCTATACTTTAGGCTTTTCCGTTGCAATATTGTTTTGCAAGTAATGTAGTAGTTTAACCGGTGAGGAAATCCCCTCCCGTAAGGGAGGGTCTATCACCATAAGGAGAAGAAAATGAAATCAAGACGAGATTTTTTGGCTGGTTTAGCGGCGTTGCCGTTCGTAGGATGTTTTTTGCCGAAAGTGGATGTTTCCGCTATGGTTGGGCATGTTGAGGGCGGTATAGCACCTAAGTACATTGTTCAGCGCGACATTCGTCCGCGGTTTGCACCGGAGCGCACACGGCATATTTGTCGTGTCTTTGCCCGTCTCACTGCTGGTTTGAATCTGCGTAACACTTTGGAACGTCCTTACACCGATGGGCATTGGCAGTATATACAACTGACGCTTAATTTTGTTAATGGAAAGCCATACCCCTATTACGATGAACAGTATTATATGCTTACGGGTATGGCGTATCCTACTGGTAGGCAGGACGAGATTGTGTTCTTGTTGGAAGCACATGAGGACGTAGACCGCGTATTGACGATAGCTGATATGCGGAAGGATTGGGGCTGGTGCCAGCCAGATGTGCTGCATATCGATTACATTGTATCTGATGATACTATGTATGCACCGAACGGTACTTTTGACCGAGAGCGACTCAAGTGCGCGGACGGCAATGGCGTAGTGTGGTGGGAGGCGCAGGCATGGACACCGATATGTCAGTCAAATGGGATTAGAAATGGCTATGATTGCTCTACCTACATAACGGCAGCCAATGTTTTTGCGTTAAAAAACATAAACACACAAGCTTGCGATACTAGAAACGCGACGATGTTCGACATGATCAAGAAGTCGAAATTGCTGTAGAATGCCGCTCGTCTTATTGAAACATTTGGTCAATGTTAGAATTCGATAAAATCTATTGTGGAGATTGTGTATCGTTAATGCAACAGTTAAATCCTTGTTGCGTTGATATGGTAGTTACGTCTCCGCCGTATGACGCATTGCGTGATTATAAGGGCAAGCCCTCTTTTAATTTGCATGACACGGGTGAACAATTACATCGAGTTCTAAAAGACGGTGGTATCGCTGTTGTTGTAATTCAAGACCAGACAAAAGATTTTGGGAAATCTCTCACATCTTTTCGCATGTGTTTGGATTGGTGTGATAGTTTTGGTTTTAAGTTGTTTGAATGCTTAATTTATAAGAAAAACGGTGCAGAGGGAGCGTGGTGGAATCAGCGTTTTCGTGTGGATCACGAATACATGTTTGTTTTTCTGAAAGGGGATAGACCACAGTATTTTGATAAAGACGGCGTGCGGATTAAATCAAAACATAGTGGTGTCATTCGAACAGGGACAACTCGTTTGACAGATGGTAGTCTCGTTCCGTCAAAACCTATGCTGATAAACGACAAAAAGTGCCCTGGAACTATTTGGGAATACGCAGGAGCTGGTGATGGTAGTGCACAGAAACATGAACATCCTGCACCATTTCCAGATAAGATTCCCTATGATTTTATAAGGTGCTTTTGTCCGCCTGGTGGTGTGGTTCTCGACCCTTTTATGGGCAGTGGTACGACTGCAATAGCGGCAAAAGCCGCCAAACGGCATTTTATAGGGTTTGATATTGCACAGGAGTACGTTGATTTGGCGAATCGGCGGCTTATGGAAGATATGCCCATGTACCATAATAAAGTAAGGGAATGGGAGGCAAAGTTGCCGCCTGCGTTTGATATATCCGTTTTGATGAAAGAATTATGAATACACTAAAAGTTACTTGTGAATCCGACGAATTTTTACCGTTAAGTGCCATTCGTCCTTTTCAAGGTGAATTAAAAAGCCGCACGGAAGAAGATTATGAGCATTTGATTCGTAGTTTTATCGAGCATGGCTTCAGCTTTCCGTTTTTTATATGGAAACATGATGTTTATGATGACGGAAATATAACTACCGTGAATGACTGTTTGGATGGGCATGGTCGGATAGAAGCGTTACGGCGATTAGAACAGAGCGGATGCGAAATTCCCCTACTTCCAGTAACGTACATCGATTGTGAATCGGAGCATGATGCGAAATTGGCATTGGTTTATGTGAACAGTCTCGTAGGGAAATACACAGAAGTCGGCTTGCAGGATTTTATTTTAGGGTTGTCTGATTTTGACATAACCCAGTATCATTTTGCTGGTGTCGATACACAAGCCATTCACAAGAAATTGGAGAAGTTGTTTGAGACGGAGCAATTTATTCAGTCTGTTCAGCCTGATACACCTCCGCCTTCTGCGCCTCAGCCACCGTTAATGCAATCGCCATCTGTGTCTCCTGCGCCTTCACAGCCGCCTGTTGAGATTCAGCCCCAATCCGCAGAATTTGTAACAGGAGTGCAGGAACTCCCGCCTAATTTGGATGTTCCTGAAATAGCGGTGCATGCACAGGATACGGACGTTGTAGTGGTATGCCAACACTGTCAGCATACTTTTCGCCACAAATCATGGTGATGATGTTACCTTTAGAATTTTTCGAATCAAGAGGAATACGTTTTTATCAAAAGGGAGAAATTCGGGACAAGCATATAAATTCTCCTGATTTTGTTCAGTCAACATGTCCGATATGTGGCGGAGGCAAGTTGTGGCTTGGATACAATGTCCGTAATGGGTATTTTAATTGTTGGGCACATGGTTTCGCGGACAAATGGGACTTATTTCGCTTTTGGTTCCCGAATGAGAACATTGGGCAACTTATACATTCGATTGAGTGGCCTGATGGTTTAAGTACATACACACCTCCGCAAACTACATCGTCTTCGGTTTTCAAGGAACCTGAGGGGATTATAAATTTGTTAGAATCAGAGCAGCACTGTCAGTATTTGCGAGAGCGTCATTTGAATCCTGAAATTTTGATGATGTACTATGCGGTAGGGGCAGTGGTTTTTGGCAAATACGCCAATCGCATATTTTTCCCGGTTCATAACATTGATGGAAAACCTGTTTCGTGGCAGACCCGTGTTATTTCTCAAGAAAAACCTGCGTACAAAGCCGCTCCGCATGAAATGGAGGCTGTGTCCATAAAGACCACACTTTATGGTGAGCAGTATTGCTCGCATTACGATACGCTTATTGTGGTGGAGGGTATTTTTGATATGTTGCGGATTAACACATTTTTAGACCATCCCGTTCAATGTGTTGCAACGTACGGAATCGATTTACGAAGGGAGCAGGTTTTGCATATTGCAGAATATCCCAGGCGTATTATTTGTTTTGATTCTGATAAAAAAGGACGGGAAAAAGCGGCGAAGTTATCAAGTGACCTCGCATGTTTTGCTGGAGTTACGGAAAATGTCCGTTTGAATGCATCAGATCCTGCATCTGCGCCTGATATTGAAATAGCGAGGCTGTTGAAGTTTGCTGGCAAGCTGTGAATTTTCTATGATTCATTATGAGAAGGCTGTATTTGGTAGATTCGATTTTGTGGTTTAATTTGTCTGGGTACACTGCTTCAGCACAGTCTATTTTTGATGAGCCTATTATTATAAAAGGTAAATGGGATACGGTGCGAAATGATTTGCATATGAGCGATAATGTCGAAACCATCGTAAGGGCAGTTACGGTTTACCCCGATCGCGTGCTTTCTGTGGGGTCTGTGCTCGTGTTAGGAGATGAGGAGTTCTTGGCTGGTTTGTCCTCACAAGAATTGAAAAATCCCTTGCTGATTCCGACTGCTGTGACGATAAAAGCCCAGAGCACCATAGCCGAGTTCGGTAGACCGCAAAAGGCGAGCTACCCAATTGGGTACAAAAGTAAGTACTTGACAATCGAAGTCACATGCGGTTAAATTTTAATTATTAAATATTTTATATTTAAAAATGCCAAAGAAAAGTTCTGTTAAACCCAGTTCAGTCGGTTCGCAAGTTTGGGATGAGAAGCGTGCGTTGCAAGTGTTGGAAATGTGGCATGAGGGACGAACTCTTCGGGACATTGCGCAGCGATTATGCCCGCCCGTCACAAACGGTCGTGTTCATCAGATTTTGAGAAAATGTGAAAAGCATGGGCATGTTGTCCACTGGGATAGAATTCAGCCGAAAAGACCACGTAAGCCAGTAGCACCGGAAATAGTGGAGCGGATTTTGGCAATATGGCCGAAAAATGGTGAGTGTTATGTGACGGATATCGCCAAAAGGCTTGATGTGCCGTATCTTGTTGTTCAACGCGTACGTAAAGAACATAATTTACCTTATGTAATACAGCACAGGAATCAAAAGATCAGAAAAAAAGAATACGGTGCAATTCGAAAGGCGTACCGTAAAGGTGTGTCCGTAAGGGCACTGGCAGAACAGTACGGTGTTTGCACATGTAATATTTATCATATTTTAAGAGGTAATATAGGCGGTCGTCCGCCAAAAGAAAAATAATATTTCAAGAACTGTCGAGCGAAACATTTTAATTATTAAATATTGTATATTTAAAAAGTCAATGCATAATAAAACAACTGCAAAATCTACGTCAAATGCACCGTATCGTGTTAGGACACCCCTCCCTGTACAGCAACATAGCCCGATTAAGCCCGCTCCAGAACCTCGTATTTACGAAGAATTCAGGCATTTATACGAAATGGTTCCGTTTAATTCTCCCGCAAAACGGAGACATCTTTTATCTTTTTTGAAGGAGTATGGTAAGTTGAATTCGACTGAAAAAGCGGAGTTCGACCAATTTCTTAAATACGGTAACGGAGCAAAAAAACCGTCAGTTCGTTAGTGTCTATTCTTAGGCTTTTTCTGAAGGATTGGTGTGATTTCTGTATGATATGTGCAAATCCTTTCATTTGGATAGCACAATGTCTTCGCAAATCAATTTTGAGGGGAATCTGATTTCGATAAACAACTTGCCATCTGATGCAATTTGCATTGCTGGTGTGTGGTATTGTGATCCGAGTAAAGTACCAAAGGAATACAGGGCGGCATTGTTGCGTTTTCCATCTGTGCAGAATGCCATAAGAGAGAATAAATCACTCTCTCCTGAAGTACAGGAAGCCATTAAACTCCGAGCAGAAAGCGTAAAAAAAAAGCAGAAACAATTAGGACGGTATCAGGAACAACCTACAGTAAACGTTGTCGCACCTGTTGATGTATCTGTCAAACCTGCCGAAGAGGTAGATCAAGTTAATCTTGTTAATATGCTCGCAACGAAAAAGAAAAAAAATTAACCATTTATTACGATTATGGCTACGATCACTGGACGATACGGCGCAGTTCAACGGCTTTTGCCTAGAAGAACAGTTTATGCCGAATATTATGTGGAGAATGAAGTTGATCTCGTACGTCATGTGCCTATTTATGGTTGGGACGGTTTTGGATACGAAAGAGTGGATGGTCGCGTAGAAGCAACTTCATGGACTCATGCTTTACCGTCTATGCGTTGGATGAATCATGCGGAGATTCAAGAATCTGGTCGAGAACCAGATTTAACTCTTCCTGAAAATGCGAATTATTCGAACATGGTTAGTACCATGCAGTCGTGGACTTTGGACGTAAATGCTGCGACGCAAACATACACCGCATCGAACCTACTTGGGTATAACGCCAAATATGCAGGTGTTAAATCTTGTAGTGGTACTATTAAAGGAATAGGCGCGTTTCCGCCTATTCGTCCCGGTGATAGATTTTTGTTTATGGGATTTGTTGGGCCTGAAAATGCCAATGACAAAATGCTCATAAACGAAATAAAATACGATAATGTTAATGGATATGTGTATCAGGTTGCCGCTTTAGCTACAGGCATCACCATCAATATCAATTATGGGACTTTTTCGCCAATTACGTGGGAAGTTCAGTGGCAGTCGGATTATAGAATTTCAGGCGATGAATTGTGGGTTGTTGGAACACCGAAAAACCATCGGGGCTTTTATGATTACACGGATGTGCCTTGTGGTGAAGAGCTTCCGTCACAGACATACACAATGGAAATTAAATTTAACAAGGATGATTCCGAAGATAGGATGCTTAAAGCATGTCTAGAATCTGCTGCGATTAGATTCACGACGCAGACAAACACCACTGCGAATTCATGTTCGGCTGCGGCAGGCGGTTGGCAATGCTCCACCGTTGGAGCGACTGATGTCCAATTGACTACGAGTGTCCATGGTTCGAGTTTCGGTGTTTTTAGCCCACAGGCAGATACCGAAGAGGATGTATGGAAAGATGGTGCGGTCGATGCGGATCACATCCGTAGACGAAGTGCAAAATTTTATCCCGGAGCTGATCGTTATATGCGCATTTATCTCGGTAATTATTTTGATACGACAGGTAATCCGCAGAAGAATTCGTGTGGCGCGTGGGAATTTAACAAAATGTACGTTGGTGGTTTTACGGGTTTGAATGTAGATACCTCCGGTGGAAGTATTGTTAGTTTTTCGACAACGTTGGAATTTAACGCCAGTCCCAAAACATACACGGATGATGGTGAAGCGAGCGGTTGCGAAGATGGTTTTATCCGATACAGGCTTCCTTTGGCATCTCGTCTGTCTGATACAGATTGGAAGTCATTTTTCGACGGCGCAAAATATAGGACAAACTTTTTACCAGCTGGTTATGGCAGTAGAACGACAATGCAAAATCATTGATATGTTGATTCGTTTGGATCGAAACATAAATAAATACAAGAATTATGGGTAATACATTTTCAGGTCGATACGGTTCGGTTCAGAGGATTTTACCGACGGGTGTAGATTCGGACGGTCGTGCTATTTGGTCGCAGCAGGCAGGACGCATCGGTAGCAGTGCGTATAGATGGACATTGGACGCGGCTAGTACTCGATGGGACAAGGCAGCTGCGCCCACTGTTGATGGTTTGCAGCCCAATTTGTCAGATGTAAATTATAGCAATACTGTATCGGGTATCCAGTCTTGGACGTTTGATAATAATACTTCGACTCAGTCGTACACAGCGTCGAACACCAGAGGTTTTAATGCGAAGATAGCCGGTATTCGCTCATGCGCCGGACGTATTAGAGGTGTTGGCGGTTTCCCGCCATTAACTCCAGGCTCTAGATTTTTATTTAGAGGGTTTTCCGGCCCTGAATCTGGCAATCTCGAGGCTGAGAATGGCGGATTGGACATTTCAGGTTATGTTTATCAGATCGCTGCACTCGTAAATAACATAACCATAAGTATTGATTATGGTTCGTTTGCCCCGATTACGTGGGAAGTCGGCTGGATGTCCGACTGGCAAGGGCCTGGTGACGAATTCTTGACGTTCGGAATACCCACAGAAGATATCACAAATGCATTGGGGTTCTTTGATATGACATCGCCTGCATGTGGTAGTGTAATTCCGTCTACAACTTGTATGCTTCGTGTTGGTGAAAGTGTAAACGATGCTATGAATAGTGCGTTGGATTTATGTTTGAATCAGGCAAATCTGACATTCGATACCACAACACAGACTCCTGCAAATAGTTGTTCGGCAGGTTCTGGAGGTTGGCAATCTGCGATAGCTGGTGCTACTGATGTTAAAATGAGCACAACAATACATGGTTCGAATTTCGCTGTATTGCATGCACATGAAAAAGCATTAGCTGTGGCTAATGATTTGCAGAGACGCTCTAGGTTGCATTTACCGGGTAATGACCGATACGTGCGATTGTATATTGGTAATGACAACGCATGTGCACGTAATGGCGCATGGGAATTCAATAAGATGTTTGTTGGTAGTTACACTGGATTGAACGTTGATTTAAGTTCTGGGAGCGTGTTGAGTTTTTCTTCGTCATTCGAATTTAACGCTTTTCCCAAAACGGATGATGGTAGAACATGTGAAAAAGGTTTTATAAAATATAGACTTCCTGATCCGGATCGAAGTGAAGATGTTGATTGGGAAGATGACGGCTGGGTTGATTTTTTGGATTTGAGGACTGCACCTTCAGTGTATATTCCTACGCCGCCCTAATGTTTTCATTTATTTGTTTTGTTGTAAGTGCGCCTGGTCAAATATTTCATTTGACTAGGCGTTTTTCGTTTTGTAATTCTATTTTTCAATCAAGTGTGTCGATAAAACTTCGCCTTATTGACATATAACCGCTCGGCGAAAAATGGAGTTTTACTATGTACGGTACGCACGATCTTGATGATTATGACGATAACTATTTCGACTTTTGCGATGCAGTCGAAGAACTTGTCATGAAGGACATGGACTGGGATGATGAAAATCAGCGTTGGATGGCTACTGCTTGGGAAACCGGAAACGCGTTTTAACCGGTAAGGAAATCCCTTTCGTAAGGAACACTTATCGCTATACGTGAGTGTGTGCACGAAAATTCTTTGTGAACTTCTTGTTTGTCGTGTACACACTATTTTATTTTCTTTTGGTGCTGAAACATGCTAAAATAACGCAGGCATTGCGTTTCTTTTGCGTTTTAATGTAGATGTACACTTTTACTGTGTTTTTCCCTGATTTGAAATTGGAAGAAAAACATCTGCCGTATAGTCTTGATGTGTGGGTTAATGGCGACCTTCAAATATCCGAATCTAATGTGATGGATTTAGAACCGATACGATTGGTTTTATCGACTCATCGTGTTAAATCGCGAGTGGAGGCAAATATCAGAACGCAGTGTGGGAATTATCATCGGGACTTTTTATATGATATGTCTTTTGCTGCTTTGAAGCGTTATAATCATAAATGAATCGACTATAATGATGCGATGTCCACTGTTCCTGAATCTCATGTTAACGAAATAACTCTTACACGTCCGCCGTGTGGGAATGAGGTGCCTTATGTGCATTATGTGGCAGCGGACAAAATAGGCATACAGAATAGTGTTTTTGGTAAGTATCATGCAAGATTGATAAAAACACATGTGGTACACCATCTTCGCGATTTTGCGATGCTAGGAGATGGTTTTAACTTTGAAGTATTTCCAATTGGATATCCGACAAGTGCAGCGGATATTGCAGCAGGAAACTACATTTTGCAGCTGCATTTGCCACAATATGGCGTGATAGCAACAAGTGTATCGGAACCTATACCTATTGAAAATATAACAGGGGGTTCTGGTTTTACACCATTTACGATTTTTGCTTCGGTCAATTTTCAGTTAAACCATCCTGACTATCCTCTTGATTCGCTCATTACATTGGATATGCGTTGGAAAATGCCTGCACCTGGCTATCCCTATTGGCAGTGTCTTACGCCTCAGACTTTGTATGGGGTGGATCATGTGGTATGTTCACATATCAATAATCCAAATTCGACTCGAACGATAAGATTTGTCAACCCCAATGGTGAACCTGATTTTGTAAATGTCGATATTTCACTTGTTGGCGGGCGGCAGTATAGATTTGACATAGTTGGCTTGCATAATCCTATACTTTTTGCCCCTGATATTTATGATGAAGAGAGTGCACGGGCAACTTATGGTGGGAATTTTAATGTTGACTTTAGTGGTAGTTCGGGTAGTAGTGGTTCATTTACATTTTTCCCTGGTAGCAGCGATGGTGATTTGAATTTACTGCTAAATAAAAAACCGTTTTTTGTTCATAGGAATGATGAATTATTGTGTTCGTTTGAGTTTGGTTCTTTTTGTTTGAAAGAATATGATTTTTTAGATCCGCTGAAAAACTACCAACGACTGCTCCTTGATATTAGGTCTGATTCTGCCATAAAGGAAGTTGAGTTCGTTTTTCATTTTCCACAGGCTGTTTGCGCTGATGGTGAGTATCCCGATGGATTTGCAGTATTGTACGAATCGGATCAAGGAACATTACCTAATCCACCGCGAGTAGTTGAGGTTGAGATTGACGATAATATCTGCCTGGATAGTGATGCAACGGATGGGATTGAATATACGCATGAATTTATTGATTACGAATGGTTGTTTCAGCATCATGGTAAGAATGTTGTTACAGCACATATTCGAGATGGATTTGATATAGATAGTGGTGTATCATGTGTGGAATCTCCATTTGATAATTCGTACCAAGTTATTGTTCAGGCACCTTTAGGATCGTTTGGTGTTGACTTTCGTGTTGTGGCTGAACATGCAGTTCAGATTCATCGATATTTTTTGAATTTATAATGACTGACTTTTATTCTCGTATTTATGTTCATGTTTCAGATTATCCCAAGGTGGCGGGCGAGACTCCGTTTGATGTCCTTGTGGATTGGGGAGATGGGCATGTGTCTGAATTTACTGATTTGTATTCGGTGGATTTATTAGAGCATGATTATGAGGCACCTGGTAATTATGTCATAAATGTTGAATTGGTTAATTCTTGTGATCGTGTTGTAAAACATTTACCTGTAACGGTTTTTGTGCCCGGACAACGTGCTGGCGGGACGCATGTTTACACGTTTGATTTGGATGTGTATGACGTAAAACCAGCGGACGATTTCGCACATAATTTTCCCGGATCTGTTACGGTGGTTGGAAATGCCGTAATTACACATTGTCCAGATATAGAAAATCCACTTTTGGCGTTGTATTCTATCGATGTTGTGCTACGAGTATTGCCTGTGCTCTCTTCTTCTAATACGCAAATACCGATAGAAATTGTAAAATACCCTACAAAATATGAAATTATACCCAAGGACGATGTCATAGTGACCGCTCCGTCAAATGATTTTCAGGCGTTTGATAATATTTTGTATATTTTGGCGGAACAATACGCCAATAACTATGCGCAAATTGCAGAAGATAGAGAAGTGTTGGTATGTTTTAAATACATCATGGACAGTAATGATGTTGGTAGTAATCCACTTCTTTTTGGGACACAGGTGACTGGAGATGTTACGATTTATGGCAATGAGGATATGGTAAATCGAATTCGATGTGATGTGCCTGGTGATATTTCTGGTGTAATGGGAGTCCCTAGTTTGGTCGAATCGGATGAACTCGAAGCGCGTGGTTGGTCAAATTTTAGCGATTTTGCTATTTGGAAGACAGTGGTGTCCTTTGGAGAAATAGAAATTCCAGGTTTTACTGTTCGGGTTGCTGAAAGAAGCGATGTTGGAAAATGGCTCGATGTGGATATATCCATTATGAGCCCCAATGGTACTTTTGGGCGTATTAAACCGGCATTGATTGACTGTTATCAGAAACAGTTTGTATATCCCGTAGCGGAATTGTCTAAAACAAAAACAGATGTGGATGTGCTGGTTGCTGGTGGGTCGTCAGGTGTAATAAATGTGGCGAGTTCTGAACGTATTGATATGATTGAAATGATTGTTTCTGCTGGCGGGATAACTCGAGTGATACATGATTCTGTAAAACCATTACATGACAATCGTTATTTATTGACAATCCTAAATAAAAAAGATGATACAGAAGGCAATATGCGTTCGTGTAATATTCAGATTTTAAATGATTTGAATGAATTCACAATATACCGATTGGATTTGTTTCAAAAAGTAGGTATGTTACAAGAGGACATGCCTGTGCAGCTTTCGGTAGGAAATACCCTTACACGGTGCGATGGGGTCTATTATATGATAAGCGGTAAAACTATTGATGTTGATACGGGTGTTTGTATAACCGATACGTTAGTTAGCATGCATAATGTGGACTTTTTGCCGCTCCTTGGGGATGGTGTTCTTGATTCGCTGTTTGGGAAAATAAAAATAGAGACGAATTATGGTACACTGACGGCAAATGTTCGGCAAAAAATTGAAACTTAAAATTTATAATTGTTATGGAAAAGCTCGATATTGTTGGTACTGTTGATGTTTTCGTAGAGGATAGAGATGGCAACGTCAAACATCAAAGTACAAAAAACAAGCTTACGCGGGCTGCAATGACACAAGTGCTTGCTGCGGGGCTGTCATGTACTGATGGGCTAAAAAACATCTTTGGTAGTGGGGATGTTGGCAATGGGCAGGTTGTTACGTCTTTGCCTTCACAGTTTGGTGTTTATTGCTTGAATAGGCATGTATCTATCACACCAGATATGATTAGTCTTCCGTTTTTGCGATTTGATCAGACGACTCTTGATGAAACCAGTGTTATGTTTTATAACGATTCCCCTGATGCGTCTGGATGTGGGTATTCAAATGAAGCACATGGATTGAGGCGTGTGGATTTGATGTGTGGAATGGCGACATCAGGTAAGGTTCGGTATACGTTTGAATACCGTAATCCTGTTGATGCCGATGCTGATCCCATTGAAGGCGAAATTTTATCTGTGGTACTTGGGCAGAGTGCAGAACAAATGGCTGCATCGCCTATTGGTGTTATTATGACGCGGCGAGCAACGGATATGTTTTTGGGGGGTAGCGGCAAGTACGCATTACACCACACACATGAGCGAGGAGTGCCGACTACTAACATTGTGAAGCAATGGGATGGTGGAGGTTTGCGAATGTTTTCCACTTTGTCAGGTAATGTTTCAGACCTATTGCCTGATTTTTTGGATGTGCCTATACCTGATAAAGATGATGTTTCATGGTCTGGTGGATTGTTTGTGGACAATGGTGAAGGTGTCTACGCTCTTGTTAAGGCTATATTGGTTGGAGCTACGGATACAGAAGAAGCACCAAATGGAGGTGTTGTTGATGGCAGCTTTGGTGTGCGATTATTGTACAAATATGGAACTTTTCTGTCAATGATGGAAGCTTCGTTGGATTTGGTATTGGACGACGATTACATTACAGAAGGTCAAGCCAGTACGCCTGTTTTGGTTTCGCGTGGCGAGAATATCGAAGTGTTTATTTCTGGCGGTGTTCATAATGGGATTGCAAAATTATATCGACAGCGTATTTCTGTAGATTCGCTTTGTGATGGGAACGCGGTGCAAGGTGTTTGGGAACAAGTCGGAGTTTTTCCGTATGTATTTGGCTGCAAGACATCAAAAACTGCGGATAATGGTTATTTTACAGGATTTTGGGACATTAGCCGCAAGGAGTATTATTTACCTGTAACCAAAATTATTAATGGTGGTTCTGTTGTTGAATTTGGGGCACCTGGTGTGGTGTTTGGTGCTTGCCTTGTGATAGATGTCGATAAAGAACCGCCTGCGTTTACTGTGCGAAGATTTGTACTTTTTGCAAACAATTACACGATTGATGCGTTAGAATGTACGCGAATTGAAGAGGAAACCGGCGAAGAAGTTAATGATAGTTATGATTATTATGGGAGTTATCAGTTTGTCCATAATAAAAATGGAGTTGGACAGATGGTGGTTGTTGGTACGGAACAAGGTAAAACTATGTGCGATGTGGTGATAGATACGGTATGGTCAGGGGCGAATTTGTCGATTCCGATTATAAAGGAAGCGGAGGATATTTTGCGTGTTGTTTATAGTTTTGAAATATGCCGTATTGTTTAGTGGTGTGCTGCTTTTTCGTGTCTTTCAGGTAGTTTCTTTGTCTGTGTTCTTAATTTTGCTATCATTGAATGACGATTTGTTTTATTGTTAAGACGTTAGGTGAGTTGCTATGACAAACATGAAAAATGAAGAATATATGGGGCTGTTGCCGCCTACAGATGAAGAGTGTCAGGAGTTTGATTTGTATTGTTCCTCGAATACGTCTTCTTTTTCTGTACTTGGTGTAGAGCAATTTAGTTGTGGACAAGTTGTTGAGTACAGTGATTCTTCATTTCAGGATTTTTTGGATAAAAGGATTAAGTTTGCTGCTAGTCGAAAAATGAAAATAGTTCCGACGACTGCACAGCATATCAATCAGAGTTCGCTTGGAAGCTGTACAGGAGCCAGCGGTACAACGGGTCAGATGTCCGCAGTGTATAATTCTACGCTTTTTGGCGTACCAGCGATTGTACCGCGATTAAACTGTTCTGTGGCTTATTTGAAAGCGCGTGGACGATGGGGAAGCGGGTTGTCTATTGTGAAATTTCAACGGACAATTATGGAATTCGGTAATGCGTCGGTTGCGTCAGCTGGCGAGTATTCTATTCGGTCTCCCGGTAAGACTACTGGTTTTGACAATATGCAGTATCAGTGTTGGACGTGCAATTTGAAAAATAAGGAACAAGTTGTTAAAGTTCTCAAAGCCGGTATTCCGGTATGTTGGGGTAGTGGTGTCATCCCCGTGACTGCATTGAATGGGAAAATAACCCGAACAAAATCAGGAGCACACGCTATGTGTTTTAATGGATTTAATCATGGTAGTGGTATGGTGCGTTTTACGAATACGTGGGGGATGTACTATCCGGCTGATGCTGAAAATCAATGGGGGTTGGATATTTACCCCGATGAGATAGACAAGCTTCAGATTTTTTCCCGATTTGGTTCGCCTTACGCTATTGTTGGTCAAGAATTCAAATTAAAAATGATTTATGTCAAGTGAAATTTCTAATCTTCCACCATGGTCTAATGATGACGCATTGAGAATAGGTATAGCCGAAGATGTTGTTGCGCCTCGAACGGAGACAATACGTTCTGATGGGTTTGATACGACTATAAATTTTTTATGCCCTTGGAATCGTCGCTTTGCAGCGTATAACTATATTTGGTCACATACAGCACCTATGGTGGGAACACAATCGAAGTTATTTAATGGAGCGGATCATCCAGTAAATCTCATGAGATTTAATTCTTCGGTGAGTTCTGATACGTCTCCATCACCCACGCTTGACAATAGTGTTGATATGTGGAAGTGGTTTTGGAAACCGATAGCCACGCAAATTCAGATCTCAGCCTATTCTGAACCTGGAGCGCCTGTAAATCCAAATAGAACACCTCATGATGTTATTCATGATGACATGACGCTTTTTGATGGTGGATTTGTTTATGATAATAATAATGAGTGTTCTTATGTACGGCATACGATGGCTAAATTGGGAGTAACGTATAAGGCACTTACTAAATGTACGCAGTGGACAGTTGGTTGTACCGTAACACCAGTGATTGAAGGTAGGCAACTTTCGCCGTACGGTTATCGATGGGGAAGTGATGGGAGTGCCATTGAAGAAGATCAAGCACCTTTTGTTATGGAGAATACTCTTACGATTGATTTGTCTTATACAAATTGCACAGACCTTCCTGAATGGCTTTGGTATTATGATGGAACGGTAAATAAAGAAGATTTCGTGTTGACGATGGGGTCTAAATTCAGAAGGCCTTTTCTTGGAGGTACGTTACTTTTTATTGTAAAATCAATGGCAAATAAGCGCACGTACGCCCGCGATGAATTTAATGATATGTGGGATGTGACTTTGTCTTTTAATCATGATCGGCTAGGATTTAATAGATTTCGTCGTATGTCTACATTGATTGGTACTGCCGCTAACGCGTTTTCTGATGAAATAGTAAATTCATTAGGAGAACCGGTTAAGAATTACGAGGAGGTAGAATGGGAAAATGATTTTCTTTTAGATCTGTTGTTAAAAGAAACGTCGTAATCTATTTTAATTATCATGGGTTCGCAAATTTTTGGACATAAAACATCAGGTGATGGGCTTAGCTCGTCATGGGTGAATAGTATGAGTTCGCTGGTACACGCCAGAACCGGCGGTAATAGCATACGAGGTGCAAACGCTAATATACAATATGACACAAATAGTGCTGATAGTATCACTTTAGATTTTAAGCAGCATGATGAATTGTTAAACGCTGTACCTGGTGGACTTGTTTATGGTAATCATGGTAGGTGGAGTACATCGTGTGAAATTGGCGGTACTCCCTATTTTCTTCGAAATAATGCTTTTGGTGGGACGGATGCTCTAAGTGCGTCTACGGCTGCTGGTAATCAAGTACAATGGCTTGTGCGCCTAGTACCGTTGAAACCAGGTGATATTTACACGTTAGATGCCTCGAGAGAATTATACGAAGAGTGTAAAAGACTACCTAATGCTGTTTTGACTTTGTTAAACAATGCGGAAATTAGTGCGAGAGCGGCAATAGCCAATAATATAGCCAGGCTTGGCGCTTCGGATGGATTTCTTGGTGCAGAGCGACTACAGCAGATGTATAACCAGCAAATGCAAAATGTCGTTTTGCATTTCAATAGATTAAGGTCGATAAGAAAAGGTGATGGTCTTTTGGCGATGTGGGTTCATGATAGACTTGTACCTGTATCGGATTTGGTTGAAGGTGATATTGTTGCGGCTGATTTTGCGGTGTTTAATGTGGAGCCTGTCTGGGCTGAGGGAGGAAATGTAAATACAGGAATATTACCTCAACGGACTGGTTTTAGAGCACAAGTTATTTATTTGAGTTCGAGTGGCGGCGGTTCTGTGATTGCAACGCCATCCGCTCCAAATGAAACTATTGTTAAGATTGTATGCTCTGAGGAAACGGGCTGTCGCATCATCGAACCGATTATAGGTAATTTTTTTTTAGCTGAACATCTTGTACCTTTGCCAGTGGATTACGATGAAGCCGGGAATAAACTTTTGACGGATTTTAACGGTGGCAGTTATCGTGTAGATCAGTTTTCGAGAAGAGCTTATTTTAACACAGCTGGGACTGTGGCATGTGAATCTTACGCGAATTATGACCCGATACGTGCTGCTTATGCGGGCGGCGAAGATTTTGAATATAAAGTACCTGATTGGCGACCTGACTGGTATTACAGTTATCTAAAATATATTGAACTTGAACTCAAGGATGAGAACGGCGATGTTAAAATAGATGACGCTTGGAGAATTCGAGGCGAGGCTCGTTATTTTGAGGAACGAACATCCGAAGGTGTTGTCGTTATGCGTCATCCGCTTTATTTGCTGAGGCGTGAGCCCGCCATATCGCAAGAAAGGTGCGTTAAGCGACACGATGTACATTCTTTTCATGGATTGGCTTCATCGTACATGAACGGGACGCATTATGGTTTGGGTGATGGGATGGATGATTCCGATGCGTATTCGAGTGATTTGCTTTATACTGCAAGCGGTGAGTCGCAGGATGAAATAGCTGCTGATCCTGTTATAGAACCGAAAAGTCCTGAGAGTAATAGATATGGTTTTACGACGAAACCTTTTTGCATAGGGGAACCAGATTCAAATTTCCCCAATTTGGCATGGGACGGTAAAATAGATATCATTTCAATTTTGCGGGAGCAAGATGGGATGTATCGAGATTTGTTGAATCGGTGGCTTCAATCTATTTACAACTTTGATTTAGTTCATGAGCATTTGAGTGTTTTTGGAGCAGTTTTAGTTCAGGCTTGGCAGGAAACATTGCACGAATTTTTTACGCCTGGCAATGATGGTAAAACCACACCGTTAATGGCGTGTTTGGAACCGCTTAATAATTATGTGTATATACCTGGCGACGCATTTGAAAACCATAGTGGAGTGATTGTAGATGCAATAAGTGATGTGTACAATAGCGCCATGATGTCGTTTGAGAGTTTTCCAATTTATGTTGGAGATCGACGTTTTGTATTTGAGCATGATTTGCCTCCGATATATCCAAGTGACCCTACGCTTTATGCTCAAGTTGGTTTTACTGCGGGCACTAAATCTTATTGGCGTACAGAAGGGGATGTATGGAAACATCAAGATGAGTGGGTGGATCCGCGTTTTGTCACTGCGGATATGTTCTTGGATAGGTTAGATACTTCATTGAGGTCATATTATTTTGAGGCAGGGATATTCGATGTGTTGAATGATGTTTTTCGAGATGTGCTACGTACCATTCGTGCGCATTTTGAAGTGCGGTTTAATGAATTATTACGTGAACAGTTAACAGCAATGTATGATAAACTGCTTTCTGTCATCAATGCGACATTTTATGAAACGGCGCATTTAGCCCCAGACGCAGTTATCGGTTCTGATCCGTGGGAGGGTGCTTTTGCGAATTATCTGGCGAAGAAATTATTGGAAGTTACTGAACAAGATATACGAAATGCTATAGACGAAGCGTACCGAGATGAGTCGGATGAACCCACAGGTGAAACGGTTGAGCAAAAAAAAGAAGAAGAGTATCAGCGAGCGGATTTGTTTATTCGTCAGTGGTGTGATTTAATTTATCGACCGCATGTCGATGTTCTTTTGAGAGGTTCGCTCACAGGTTGGCACGCCGACCTATTTGAGGGTTTTGATGTAAATCTGGTCTGGTCGCAGACTCTTCCTAATTTGAATATCCCCACACTGATTTGTCCTAATTTTGAAATGTATTATAGTCCCGAGAATGGGCTTAATACAGAGATTGGAGAAGTCAATGGGAATCCCGCCAGTATTGTCGCTATTTTTATTGCTGATAGAGGCGAGTGGTATAAAGATGTTTTTGAGATGCAGGCACAACTGTTCTTGTTTGAAGATGCTGAACAGGTTTATAGTTATGTTGACGATTATGTCTCGCAGATTCATGGGTATCTTGAAAATCATGTATTTGCACATTACAGTAATCTTCTGAATGGTGTTTATTTGGAGTTGATGACCGAGGAATCAGAGAGAGATGTTCAGAATCTTGTTGGAGGCGATGGCAGATATTTGGAAATAGCCCAAACACTTAAATCTTACGTTGGTTGGATGTCCACTGAAATGAAATCGTGGATGCATGCAGTGATGGAAGATTGGGTGATAGATGTGAAAGATTGGGCACCGCCACCGCTTCCTTCGCCTGATTATGTACCAATGTATGATGAAACTGCGTTGTGTACTTCAAACATAGCCAGACTTATTGATCCGTTGGTTGTGACAGCCGAGGCTGTAAATCAAGCGTTTTTGGCGACACGAAGTAATGCATGGGCTGATTATGTACAAATCCGGCTGGGGCAAATTCCGGCTGGGGCTTCGTTTATAGGGCTTTTTGAAGCCCAAAAAGAGAGTTTTCGACAGATGTATGAGTCGTTATTTTGGCAAAGTCTGTCGTTGACAATGTTAAAAACGGATATCCCATTTGGATTTAGTATAGGCAACACAACATACGAGTTTACATCATTTGAAGAGCTGAGTACGTTTTATCCCACAGCGACTGTCGGCACAACCGCAATAGTTTATGCCGTTGGAGGTCAGGAATTTTACATTATTAACAATGCTGGTGAGTGGGAGCAGTTTGAGTTGCCTACACCAGAAGAGTTTTATGCCACATTGTGGGATACGTTTAGAGAAAATCTCCAGACGCTTTTTATGCCGAGGTTTAAGCGTGCTGCGTATGCCGTTTACACTCGATTTGTCAATACGTTTAAAGAAGAATATTTGAAAGAACTTGCGTCTTTGTTGCGAGCGGGTTTGCCGACGATAGATTCTTTGCCGATGTCGGCTTTGGGGAATTTTTGGAAACTGTATGAGATGCTGGCGGATTCGATAATATTTGAGCCTCATAGTTTTTCGTTGGAAAAGTTCCAAGATAAGTATTATCAGATACCGCCAAATAGTGAACATGATGAGTCAGTCCCGGTGACGTTCATAGACAGACTTGCGTCATTATGTGGTGATCGAATGGCGAATCAGCAGAATAGCCTTTCGCCGAATAGACGCACACGATTGAACTATCGTAGTATTTTAGGATTGTTTTTTCGCGATTATGCACCTGAAGGACTTCATTCGGGAATTAAAGATCAGTTAGATTTGTCTTTTTTTGGCAGTGGCTGGTTGCCTGGATTGCAGTCGATAAGACCGACGGTTTACGAACCCATTCCGACAACTAATTTATTGGCAGATTATAAGCCAGATTTTCCGGGATATAATGTCGGATGGCATTGGTATTGGGCGGATCATTTGAGAATGCCTGATTATGATAGTGATGGGACGTTGTTGGATTATGGTCATTTTGAGACGGCGAATAAGTTGGATTTGTACGCGGCGTACATGAATATATGGGGGCACACGGACGGTAGTGGAAATTTCCCAGCTGAAGAAAGCCGAGTGGATACATTTTGGGAAATGCTTATGTGCGGCTTTTTAGATTTGCTGGATAGGTATTTTTTGCCATTGATTATGGCTGATCCACAGGTAGAGCGTGGTAAGGTGACGAATACAGGAGAAGTTATTGATCCAAATAATCCACCTTTATTTATAAATAATCGTGTATGGCGGCAAAGAGAAGGGGAAAAACTAATACGCACGTTACACGAATCTGTATCGGAGCAGTACGCCAAGTTATTCCGAGAGCGGTTTAACGAAGCATTTTTGCTACAAAGTATCCCGAAATGTCGAGTGGAGCCCATCCCTCCGCAAAATTGGAAATTGACTTTGTCTGAAGAAAAGGCGCAGCGCCATAATTTATTGGCGTTTTGTCCTAGTTTGGATCAAAATGAAATACTGATACCCGGTGAGATTGTTGGTTTTACTTCGCAAACGGCAGAATATCGCATGCCAGCTGTTGACATGTACAATCGTCCGCTTTATGATAAATCCGATGAAAGCGGCAAAAAACGCATAATAGATAGACATACGTGGCAATACGCGCTAGTGACCGCTCCGCCGCAGCAATACACTGTAAATGTGTGTGGAACGCCTAAAATAGACGTATACGTGTATGAAGTGAAGAATGTGCTTGTACGAAAAAAAGTAAAGGAATACGTGGATGCTGTGCGGGATTACGAATTAGCACTTGCGGAATGGGTGAGCAGTGGTTATAGAGGTGATAGACCTCGGTTGCCTTATCCTGACGATCCGATGTTTAAAGATGTGTATGAGTCTATGATTTTGAGAAGATATACTGTACCTGAAACGTTTGATGTCCGTGTATTGTCTCCGGGGCAGCATGTGGCGGTGAGTATTAAGCAAAAAAAAGAAACAGGGGCGATAGATAGTCGGAATCCTTATGGGGTTGTTAATGATTTAAAATGGCCTCATGTGAGGGGCGGGTTTTATAAAATGGATGCTATGGGGCGAAAGTACCTTTGTGGTTTTCGATGCGAGTCTATCCCGTATGGGAATGCAGTTAGGGCTGCACACGTTGATGGGATATCGTTTACAGCAACTGATAATTGTGCTCCTGTGTTTGTGCATGATATGACGGTGTTGACACGAGAGACGCTAAATGACAGGATGTGTTTGATACCTGTACATACGACGCAGTGGATAAATCACCTCAGAGTATTACCGCCAATCCCGATCCCCGGTCAAAGTTAGATTTTAATTATTAAATATTTTATAATTAAAATGATTTGTTTACATGCGCACCTGATTATGGAAAATTGTGATGGGGGAATTCCGTCACGAAAGATAGTTTGTTTGATAGGTCAGCCTAACACATGTTTGCTAACTTGTTCGGAGTGTAGCGAGTACACGCCAAAGGTGCAGTCATATCAGAGAACAATACATGTGCCTCAGACACCTAAAAGCGGTTCGTTTTCGAAAGATATAAATGTTCAAAACACACGTACAGGTGCTCAAAATACGCAAGGAGCACCGGTTTCTGAGTTATTGAACGTTTCACGAAAAATATTTTCTGATAGATTGGCTAGTTTGCCCAAAGGTAGATGTTTTGGGTGTGGCGGTGGAAACACCGCAGCCATGCGTTGATAAGAAATGCCTAGAAAAGTCATTGGTGCTTGATTTTTATTGTAGAATGCGCCTATATTGAATATTCACTTTTGATTGGGGATGCATCTATGGCTTTTTCCGTAGGATCCAGCAATAATGTTCGATTGTCATGGATGTTTGGTGACACTCCTTGCTTTCGTTTTGTTTTTACCATTCCTGGTGATGCGCAACTGCCTCAAGGAACTATGGTGGATTTTTCAATTCGGACACCGAATGGGATCAAAGTTGTTAATTTGACTCGGTTGTTAGAACAACCTGTTGGAAATCTCCCCTATTTTGAGGTGTTTATAGCCCCCACTGTAAGTTTTGGTATTCCGCCAGGCAATTATTTGTTGCATCTTGCACTGAAACGTCCATACGGTGGAGAAGGTAATTATCGTTACACGCCGATTCCCGCAGGGAATGTTACTGTTGGCGGTGCCTATTGCTTGTATCCAGAATGGCTTGTAGACCTTGACGGAGAAACGGATTCGCCGCCTGCAACTGAAGTTCATATAGATGCTAGGAAATTCATAGTTCGATTACCTGCTCATATTCATGTACCGGAGCCGCCTGCCCCCAAACTTACGCCGATTGGCTTCACGGTAACAGCGGATGGAAGTAGCACAGAGAGCACAACGGAATTGCTGATTGTATTTGATAAAGAGTTGAAAAGCGATTTGTTGTTTTCGGAAATTATGCTTTCGGCGAATATGGCAGCAGATTCGCTGATGAAAGAGAGTGATAGTACATACCGATTGGCAGTGATTACTGAAACAGCGGGAGTTGGTACGTTGGTGATTGATCGTGAGGAAATTTCTGATACAAAGCGGACGTTTACCGTGTTTAAATACGAACCTGTTCTGCCGCCGATACAGTTCACGGTTACGGCAAATGGTAGCGCCACAGTAACTACAACGGAATTGTTGATAACGTTTGACAAAAATTTAGAGAGCGATTTATTGCTTTCAGAAATTACGCTTTCGTCAAATGTAGTTGCAAGTACGTTAACGAAGGAAAGCGGTGATATTTATCGATTGGCGATATCCGTTGAAACGGCAGGGGATGGCTTGTTGACAATTGATCGTGATGACGTATCCGATATCGCACAAGCGTTTACTGTTTTTAAGTACGAACCGGCACCTACGCCTATCGAATTCACTGTTACGGCTAACGGTAGTGATGTCGAAAGTACTACAGAATTGTTAATTGTGTTTGATGGTGATCTGGAGAACGATTTACATCTTTCTGAAATCACTCTTTCAGCGAATTTAACAGCAGATGATTTGGTGAAGAATAGTGACGGTACTTATTGCTTGACTATAGCTACTGAAATGGCTGGAGTTGGTACATTGGCGATAGGTCGTGATGGGGTGTCTGAGGTAGCACGGACATTTATTGTCTTTAAGTATGAACCAGCACCTATTGAGTTTACAGTTGCGGCTAATGGCGGCGTTACTACAAGTACTACGGAATTGCTGATTGTGTTTGACGGTGATTTGGATAGTGATTTGCAACTATCTGAAATTATACTTTCATCAAATATAACAGCTGGTGCGTTGGTGAAAGATGGTACTAATGCTTATCGATTAACGATAATTGCTGAAACACCTGGGGTTGGCACATTGGCGGTAACACGTGATGGAATTTCAGCTAATGAGCGGACGTTTGCTGTTTTTAAGTACGAGCCGATTCCACTTTTAGCGCAGTTTACGGTTACTGCTAATGGTAGTGATACTGAAAGCACAACTGAATTGACGATTACGTTTACGGAGAATGTAGCATCGCTTACCTCTGATTTGATGGCGGCTGAGATTGTTCTTTCGGCAGGACTGATCAAAGGGGAACTCACCAAGGATAGTGGTGTAGTTTATCGCCTTGCTGTTACGGTAACTGCTGAGGATTCTGGGACTCAAACGATAATGATTGACCGATTTGGAGAGGTGGTCGCAACGCCGTTTGAAATACATGTGTACAAGGCTGCTGCGATACCGGCTATGGCTGGGTATTGGGGGGTGCTTATGCCGAAAACTATTTCGGAAGCAATGCAGATGAATTCTGCACTTGTTCCTGTTCCGACGCAGGATTATTTTGATTTGGTGCAACAGCATGGCACTCCTGGTTGGAATGCCTTTGAAGGGGCAAAGCGGACAATTATTATTCAGCCAGTTGTTGTCGATTCGGCACCTTGGATGGAATCCACAGGATTGACCATAGATGATTGGGACGATTATCCAATGGGCAGACCATTTATTATTACGAAAGATTGGGGTATGCCGTCGGCGGTTATAACCAATGGCATAGATATTACATACACATGGGTGCCTGTAAGTTGTACTTTTGATGGTGTGGTTTATTCCGGTTTGGCACAACCCAAGTTTTCTGATTTTGGGGCTACGTCTGCGTTTACGATTCAGTTTTAATAACTAACTTTAAAGGAGAAGAAAAATGGCTTATGAATGGTCAGAGGGGCATAAAATAAATGTACCAGAGCACATTGATACTCGGTTTAAGTATGCTTCATTTGAAGATGTTTTTGCTACATCAAATCCGAATAGGCTACGCCCTGCGAATGCAGTTAATGGGTTGCCAGTGTGGATCGAAGATGAGGAGGTACTTTACCGGATTGTTGGGTTGGTTGGCGGTGAGTCTACGGCTGTATTACGGACTAAGTTGGTTCCTGATGCGTCGATTCCAGGTCAGATAGAGGCTATTATTAAAGAGCTTCTCAAGGAAAATACTATTGAGAAACTCTTTACGGAAGAGTTTTTGGAAACGTTGATAGATCAGATGTTTTCTCATGACACAGTGGTTGAAAAACTTACAACGCTGTTGTTCGATGATGACGCGTTTCAGGAAAAGTTGAAAGACTACTGGTCAAAATTGGAAATGCGGGTTATGTCGCAAGCCGAGTATGATGAATCAGCCAATTCAATACCCGATGGAACGGTTGTGCTGATCAAAGAATCGCAATAAATGGAGGATATTCTATGCCGATTAAGCATGTATTTACAACGGGTGTGCTCGACACCGATGACATTTTATTGCAGAATGGTGATAGTACGAGTGTGCCTATTGACAAAGTTTTTGAGAAGGGTGATGGAAATCCCATCATTTGGGAGAGGGGCAGAGCACCTATTGGATGGTATGGCGTGATATATCCTGCGACGATAGCGGAAGCTGAGCAGATTAATTCAGAACTTGTCCCAGCACCGACTTCTGCACAATTTGAGTTGTCTATTAGGCATGGTGGTACATCTGCGACGGAGATTACTGTACCGAAACAGAATATAACGGTTCGCCCCGTAGTGAATGAGGCAGCATGGGTAGAGTCTACTGGTCTCACGGTTGACGAATTTTATGATTGGCCAATGGGTAGGGTTTTTCTTATAACGAGAAATTGGGGTGAGCCAGAAGAGATTATTACGAATGGTATGCCTACGAAATATACTTTTGTGCCAACAAGTAATATCGTGATTGATGGGGTGGAGTATTTTGGGTATGTAGCGCGTAGATTTGCGACATTTGGACCAACTTCTGCGTTTTTGTACGTGTTTTTGTAGGGGGTTATATGGCTATCAGTTGGTTAGAAGGGCATCATATAGGGGCACCGGAGCCTGTGGACATCCGCGAGGTGCGCCAAACGGTGGACGAGGTATTTTTGCGCGAAATTGATGGCGTTTTGAATACTAAAAGGATTCCGAAGTGCGAACGCTTTGACGGGTTACATATTTGGATCCGTAGCGAACGTAAAGTGTATCGTTTTGAAGGTGGGGTGGATCGGGAGCATTTTGTCCCCGTTCCTTGTTCGCTTGAAGTCTTTGCAACCCATGCGGAAATGATATCGAAAGTCCCAATCCCTGCAAAGGATGCGGCAGCAATTGTTATTGCAGACGAAAATAACGACAATAATACGTGGCTGTATGTCCAGAAATATACTGGACAGGAAAAGACATCTACGTGGCAACCAATGGTGCAACTTAGTGGCACTAGTAGTATCCCAGCACCTCCGGCGGATGGTAAATCGTATGATTTGCGTTTTTTTGATGGTGAAATGAAATGGGTAGAAACAATAAAAACAAATGAATGGATTGTTGACTAGCGTTGATATGGTACAAGATTTGTTTGCAGTGATTTTAATTATTCAATATTTAATAATTAAAATCACGTTTTGTAGTTAGGTAGTGTCTTAGGTTGTTTTACTGCCTGACTTCAGTTTTTGGTATATTCTTTTTCAAGTTTACCGCAATTGTTTTGATTCCTGAATTATTGGAATTGGCGGTTTGGATTTTAACCTTTTAATTACTATGCCTACTAGTCAAGAATTGAATCAGTTGCGCAAGACGCTTGCGAATGCGCTTGGAACCGTTAACAATGTGTTGAGCAATGATGATGCCGCATTGCTTGAAACTGAAACCATCGATACAGAAACCGTCGCCGAAGTCGGTGATATTGTTGAGATAGTCGTGAATCCCGATACTCCTGAAGAGGAAGTCATTGAAGGGGAACTTATTGGGGTTCTTGATGATGCGGATGAAGAGTCGGATGATGGTGATGACGACGACGATGCCCCTACTGACCTTTGTCGGACAGTTCTTGTTCGTACGAAAAATGGTCGAGTACGCAAGGCGAAGTTGCCCAAGTCTGTTAAAATTCGCAATTCGCGGAAGCATAATACATTGACTGTAAAAACCGCCAATGGAAAAACTGCTAGTGATAAAACCGCCAATGGCAAGACTGGTGACGAAAAAGTCAAAAATACCGATGAGTCAGGGCTTAAGGCGATGCGTACGGGCGACACGTACAAACCTCCGATCACTGACGGTTTGAAAATCAACAAGAATAGCCGGACACATAACGAAGATGATGAGGAGGATGTGTCGGTTTCTGTGGATGATGTACAAGACCTTGTCGAAGTGGTACAGGAGCTAGCCGAAAAAATCGATAGTGTGTTTGGGGCTGCGGGCGAGTCTGACACGGATAACAAAACTGGACGCTATGTGCCAAGCCGAAATAAATCTGTGATCCCGCCCAAAGATACAGGTAACGCAGCTCTCGCCGAAAAGGTCGAGGGGGCGATTCAGGAAGGAGCGAAAAGAGCTTTGGACAAGTTGGGTGTGCAAGCAAACTCTCGCTACAAGAGGGTCAAAAATTACCGCAAGGTTCAGAATGGTGACGGTACGTATGACATTCTCATTGAGGCTGAAGAAGTCGAAATTTCACCAAGCTGTGATGAAAATGGGAATTGTGGCGAAATTACTGGAGATGAGAATGGCGGTATTGCACCTGGAGCCGTAGTCGTTGAGATTGTGAAGGAAGGACAACCTGTATTGGGAGGTGCGTCTGTTGGGACTGAGTGCTGTGGTGAACTCGAGAATAAGCGGACGGAAAATACACGTGAAGTTGCGACAAATAATGTGTCTGCTGACACTATGTTGAATGCCATGCTTTCTGTAGCTAATCTTTCGACCATGCCATTGATCACTTCTGCAATGATGAGTTGTGGTGAGCAGGTGCAGGAAGAATACGACATGATTCCGCCGAAAGTCACATTTGGCGATGATAATAAATAGACTCCTTGGAGGGAGAGGGTTGAGAGGGTGGCGTGTGCAAGCGATTGTTCACGCTGCCATCTTTTGATATTTCTGTACTAACATTCACTTTATAAAACGACTATGGCTACTTCAAATCGCACAGATAATGTTGTAACGACTAGAGCGAAGAATAATATCAAATTCGCTGTACAATACCTCACTCGCGCAATGAGTGAAAACAGCCCTGAAAATTTCGCTGATGCTATTGATAGTGCAGGGCATTTTTTGTCAGAGGCGAGATCGGAAATGGAACGTGTTTCGGGGAAATACGCAGCAAATATGAGGCGTATTATAACGACTTTAGAACGGTCGTTAAATACATTGTGGAATAGTCGTACCGTAAATGTTGTAACGACAAGGGCGAAAAATAATGTTAAATTTGCAGTACAATACCTCACTCGTGCAATGAGCGAAAATAGTCCTGAAAATTTTGCGGAAGCTATTGAAAATGCTGAACATTTTTTGTCAGAGGCACGTTCGGAAATGGATCGCGTTTCTGGGAAATACGCTGCGAATATGCGGCGTGTTATTACGACTTTAGAGCGGTCGTTGAACACATTGTGGAATAGCCGTATGGTAAATAGCACGGCAAATGCCGTTGTGTATCCGGTAAAAAGCTCAGTATTGACCCGGATTGCTTATGAACACGCAGATAACACTTTGACGGTTGAATTTAAGGGCGGACGGCAGTATGCATACTATGATGTGCCTCGGCGTGTTTGGGATGCGTTTCGCAAGGCTCCTTCAGTTGGTGTGTTTTACAATGATGAAATAAAAGGTCAGTACAATAGTTATCTTGTACACACACCTATGAAATCAGAAACTGGTTCTTCGAAAAACGCACGTACACAAAATGATGAAGAACGGACAGTGGATGAAATGCGATTCGGTGACAGGTACGCTCCGCCCATCACTGACGGTTTGGATATCAGTCGAAATAGTAAGAAGTATTACGTGATACGTAATTACCGTAAGGTTCAGAATTCGGATCAGTCGATTGAAGTCATCATTGACACAGAGGGGAGTAAGGTGATTGATGGTAAAGATTTGGCTTGTGTCATTGCACAAGTTGTAGCGCAGTCTACAGGCCCCGCAGCTGCAATTAAAGCAACAGATATAAAGCCGCTAGATGCTGCTTCGCCCATAACGCAAATTGTCGATTTTCCCGAACCTAATGTGCAGATAGTACCAGGGCCTGACATTTTTGTGGAAGCGTACAAAGCTCCCGAATCCAATGTGGCGGATGTGGTTGGCGGTGCGCATGCTTCGACCACTCCCGAAAGCACTGATCCTGTACAGGCGAATGACGTGTTTATTGCGACAAATCGCCGGACAAATAATATGGAAATTGTGCCAGATTTGCTTGAGGCGTATCATGCACAAAATGTTGTCGATTCGCAACGACAGTTGCATAACATGTTGCTGTTTTCGAATTTGACAAAAGACCCGTTTTTAATGGAAAGAATAACGGATACAGTGCCGCAGTAAAATGTTGTCGCGTTTAGGCCGTCAAAAGGACGGCTTGTTTTCCGTTTGTGTAATTCTACTATTCGTAAATACTGTAAAATAAATAAATCATGTCCGTTCCCGCTCTCATTGACCAAATAGTAAATCACCCGAATTCGACATTTGCGCCAGAGAGTGCGAGTGAACTTGAAATGCTTTCGGAATCTGTGTTACGGCAGATTTTATTAGGTTTAGCCACTGTGCCTGAAAAAGACACTCAGACTACGAATAGTTCTGCGAATTCCGAAGAACTTCAAAACCTATTAGAGGATTTACGCCTTTGCCAAGAAGATTTACAAAATGCAGTTAAGGCGGAAACTCAAATATTGGCATCACTTCAAAAGTTCGGCGTAAAACGCCCGTCTGTACTTTCGTATAATACGACTAATGCGACAGTCAGTGAGGGAGCAATTCAAAAATATTTACAAACTACGGTAACGCCGTTTACTGTTGTTTTGAATGAGGGGATTGTTGCGCGAAGAGAATTACGAAGTAAAGCCATCAATAATATCCTTTTGAATACATCGGGGGTCTACACTGCGGATGATTTGGACAGGATGCCTTCAGTGGATTTGAATAAATTGTCTGAGGCTCTTCGTGTCAGAACGAGCACCACGCCCCAGCCTGATTATTCTGCAATGACAGTGGCAGATAATAGTCGAAATCTTGGTGGGATTTTTGGTTCTACTGGTTATGGTGAAGCATCTGTTACGAATGATGTGATTGACCCACCAAAGCTGTGGACATGATTTTTGGTTATTTCACTGTGAAATAGCACGTATTTAACCTTTTTAACATTTTGAGGAGATAAATAATGACGATTAAATGCGCGTGTGGAAAAAATGAAGATAAACCGTTTCTTTCAAACTTACCGACCGAACCCGGCGTTTACGAATGCGGTTTTAATGGCGTGTTAGACGGCGACGTGGCGGTAGTTTATCGAGAAAACGATAAACTGATGGTACGTGTTAATGATGCGGTCACAGAAGTCGAAAATTTTTATCGATTTGATAAAGCAGATCAATGCTTTTTCTGGGGCAAACGTATAACTGACGAATCGCAGTATGCCAGAATAGCCAAGCAGTTTGAAATGGAACGAGGTCGTATTAAAGAGCGATTGAAATAACGATGCAGAAGTCGCAGCGCACATCTTCCGGTACAATTGGTTTATTTTTCGACATAAAATCTTTTATCACGTTTAGCAATGGGCAGTGCATCCACGCCCCCAAATTCGTTGTTAAGAATGCTAGAGTTATCAGAAAACTCCATAAAAGGCTGTCTGTCAGTAAATCGCCGAAATCCATAGAGAAACTCGAACGGCAAATAGTGCATTTTATGAAACATGCTAAGGCTAAACTAGCCGATTGGCATTATAAAGTAGCACATAGGATTTGCCGTCGATTTACAGTGATTCATATTCCAAAAACTGTGCCGTCATCTAAATTTGCACTTGATTATGATTTTGGCGGTTTTGTTCGTAAATTGCACGCCGTTTCGAAGAAGTATGATGTCAGCATTGTAGAAGTACCTGATTTTACTTTAGTTTGTTCTCATTGCCAAACTGAGTATTTGGATAAAATACGTCCTCAAGACAGAACACTATCCTGCTCGCACTGTCACGTTACTTTCTCGCGTGATTTGACGATGGCTCAGCAAATCGAACTCGCACATAATACCTTAGGCACATCTTAGGTAAATTTTGTATGCACTTTTAATAAAGTGCTATTCTGAAAACACAGTGCAAAATCTGCACGCAGATCGTTTCTGCTAAAGCAACGCGTAGGAATACCTCGGTGGGATTCTACGTTCAGTCTGGACGAAGTGGCATAAGACCGAGTTTTCCTCGGCAACACGGAATTGTAGCAGACTGGTGAAACCAGATGCTTGTTAAAGATTAAAGAACAGTATCTGCAAATACTCTAACAAAAAGGTATTACTATGTTACGTGATCAGTATCGTGTTGAATTGCAAGTGAGCAATTCCCCCTATGTCGAGTACGTGTTGGATCCGGAAGAAACCGGTAAAGTACTCCCCGGAGCCATCGTTAGCCTGTACGCTATTATCGATGCTGCCCCGACACCCGAAAATACGAATCAGCCGTGGGGCGGAAAAACCCCGCAGCAAATCGCAGGCCCGCCCAATGCACAAGCAAATGGGTTGTTGCCTGGACGTATCCAGTCGCAAGCAGGTGCAAATGGTGCACCTGCCCTCGAAGATGCCGAACTTATTGCGGTCATCGAAAACAGTTTGATCGGTCGCAGTATGAACCACGTGTGTCGCCTTGGTGAAGTGATTCCGACTCGACGGCTTGTTTCCGGTGATATTGTTCTGCTTCGTTGTGTTGCTGGTATTTACCGTGTTGGACAGCCTCTGTACTTGACTCAGACCGCCAATGGTATGTACGTCACTGGTGTGAAAGCTGGCGATGCGCCGATTATCGGCTACGCCCATGAAAACTTCGTGGTTGATGCGACTATGGTTGACTTGATTGACGATAGTTCGGCGGATTTTCCGACGACCAGAGGCCCTGGCTACTACATCAACGGTATGCTCGTGAATATGCTGCGAACGAGAATTAAATAACTCGAGCGGTTCGTTTTAAGTCTGTGTTGTTTTTGATAAAGCAACACGGACTTTTTGTTAGAAATCAAAATCAACCAAAACCAATTAAATATCATGCAAACGTTTAATTCTTTTAGTGAACTGGCAACCGCTAATGGTTCCCCCGTGTATCAGCCTTTTACAAATACTGGCACAGCTAATGTGCGCACAGATGTTGTCACTAATAATGTGCTTCCCGGAATGGAACAAGAACTGGCAGCAGTAGAAGATGCGATAAAGAAAGCCCAAAGGCTTGCATATTCTGAAGAGAATCCTGAACAGGCCGAAATTATAGGCGATTTGTTGGTAGAAGCAAAGAAAAATGTAATGGAAGCGATGAGGGTTGCAAAACTTTATTGATAGTTTTTTGTTTTCGTGAGCAACGCTCCTATTATCAATTGTGGATGAGTTAAATTTTGCTCACGGACGAGCATTCCTTTAAATTTCAGAAAATTATGTCAAATACAATGATGACGTTTCAGTTGCTTGGCGGAACATACACGGGTTCGTCAGGGTTTACGTTCAAAAAGGGGGATATTCTCACGAGTATCGAGCCGCTTGATATGCTGTTCCCAAATAAATTTTTGCGGGTGGCGAGCGGGGTTGCTACCGGCGTTCCGTGCGCCGATAGAAAGCCTGTTAAACAGGCAGAGCCGCAAACAGCGGCATCAAGTCTTATGGAAGAGACTGTCAAGGTGGCACAGGCAAAAGCTGCTGCCGAACTTAATGAACAAACACCGCCAGTTGCTGGTGGATTGGCAATACAGCCGGAAAATGTCATAGAGCAGGGAGTTCCGGTGAACGCGGTTGATGTGACAGCGCAATTCCTTTCAATGGAGAAAGGGATGGAACATAATCTTATGATTTGGCGATTACCTTCGGGTGGTTACGTCGCATCTGGCCGTACAAGCCGTGCACTCTTAAATGAAAAGCCTATGAAGAATCGCCCTGAAGTTCAGGCGTTTATTACGTCGATCGTTGGTGAGTAAGATGTTATCGCGCTTTTTTGAATATTGAAAGAGTCGGTAGTAATACCGGCTTTTTTGAAATGCGCCATTTTTATTTTGCTTTTCTATGATACGGTAGTCCGTTCTAAATTACCTATTTTAATTCGTTTTCTATTCCCATGTTTATCATTGAGATTTTGGCATTGTGTGGAGTTGTCCAGATTATTACATCGTCGCAGTTGTTCGCGTCTATTCGCAATAAAATACCTACGGCAAGTTTGAAGTATATGGTCACTTGTTCACAATGCATTGGTTTTTGGGTGGGGTTCTGTGCTTATACCGTTGTGGTGTTGTGTTCTGCTTTTGGTCAGGTTACTGATTTTATATTCCCTATCGCAACTAATTTAGCAGCTATTTCTAACTTGATGTTGCAATTGTTGTTTTTGGTTTTGTTGGGAGGTTTGATAAGTGTGAGTGCCATATTGACTAATCACGTTATTGAATGGTTTCATTTTTCGAAGTTGTGGTTTGTCGTTGAAGTGGAAAGACGTTCTATTGAAAATCAACATGCCATGATTAATCAACAGATATTAGATAACCTTCAAGATGCCTAGTATGATTTTTGTTAATTTGATATCTTATGTTTTGCAAAATTTAAATATTTGTTTTTCTAGTATTTTGTATAAACAAAGTCGATTAACAATCAATCATTCATGGCAAAAGTAAGAGCGCATTTTATCGAAACTATATTGACACAGAGTGTCAACACCCCCGAAATACCGTTGGCATTTGTGGGCTCGCCGGGCAATGGGAAAACGGCGATAGTTGAACAATACGCCGAAAAGAACAATTTGCCGCTGGTAAAACTTCTGGCTTCGACACTCGATGAGTCGGATTGTTTTATCGGTGATACAGAAATTCTTACTGAGGATGGATTTGTGCGATTGGACACATTGCAAGAGAATGTTAAAGTCGCACAAGTAGACGAGTACAATAACGTGTCGTTTGTTGTACCTTCTCAGATCGTGCAAAAACCACATGATGGTGAAATGGTCGTTTTTAAGTCTAAACGACTTGATGTCGCAATGACTCCGTCGCATAGAGTGGCGTTTAGACCATGTCCTGTGGTCAAAGATACACGTCATCAGATGCCTTTGCAAATTGCTTCTGCTAGTGAATTCTTGACTAAAAAAGGACGGGCGTATATTAGCTCTGGTGGAATTGCCTCGTATGGTAATAATCTTTCGGAAAAGCAGAAGTTTCATATTGCTTTTGCCGCAGATGGTTGTGTGTTGTATAAGCATAAAACAACCAATACGTTTGCGGCTCGTTTTGGCTTTAGTAAGAAACGTAAACAAGTGGAATTTGAACGCCTTTGTTGTGTTCTTGGTCTGTCGTTCACAAAAGGGAAGCCTCGTAAGTTTGATAATCCGAAATGGAAGGATTCTATCAATTACGATGTGATAGTACCAAATGATTTCGTTACGAAAGATATTTCTGACATAGCCTCGTTGGATACAGTTTCATCGAACTTTGCTCGTGAAGCATTGGAGTATATTTCGAAATGGGATGGTACTCGCATGACATCGTCCACTATGCGTTTTTCATCTAAGAAGAAAATAGATGTAGATTATGTGCAAGCTTTAGCCGCGCTCTGTAATACCCGATCAAAAATTGGTTATGACGTTCATGTTTTTTACGTGGACGTGACTTTTGGTAAGACAGATGTAGTCATTGAAAAGCATCATGTAAAATCACGTTATTACAAAGGTGACGTGTTTTGTGTTACTGTTCCTACAGGGATGTTTATTGCTCGTAGCAATAATGCTACATTTGTCACAGGTAATTGTGCAGGAATCGTTGTTTCTACGGCAGAGAAGCGCATTTCACAAGATGAACACGGCAATCTAAAGATAGTTCCGGCTACCGATGGCGGCGCTAAAACACTCTCCCCGGATTGGGTAAATCGCCTTAGGGATGGTGGAATGTTATTACTTGATGAGTTGAATACAGCACGTCGGGAAGTTCAGGACACCCTGTTAACGTTGATCCAGTCTCGGGCATTGCCTAATGGTGACAAGTTACACCCTAACGTCCGTATCGTCGCATGCATGAACGATTTTGTTCAGTGCAATAACTACTGCATGTCGCCAGCGATGCGGAATAGGTTTGCTTGGTTCCGTGTTTCGCCCAATGTAAAACAGTGGTTGGGATGGCTAAAGACCGCAGTCCATCCTGATGTACATGCTTTTATGACGGCAGCATTTGAGCGAGGGATGTTGTTTAGTGCTGATGACGCTTTTATGGACGATAGCGAGAACCTATTTACCACACCGCGTTCATTGTACAACTTGATTGCGTTTTGCGGTGGGTGTTCGAAAACAGTGACAGATACTCTAAAACTGGTGCAAACCATAGTGAAGTACGCCCCGAACTTTGTTGATAAAGCGGCTGTGGGCGTGTTGAAGTCGCTTGGCTCAGAGGCGAAAAAAGACCGTTCAAATGCTGTATTCCAGGCCTACTTGGACAATAATACTATCGATGGTTCGGTGGTTGCGGATATTACAGAAGCAGTTCGCGTTGATGGACTCGATGACGAAGATGAAGATGATGAACATTTTTAATCGGTAAGGAATCTTTTGTAAGGAACTATGAAGAAAACATATTAAAAAACGTACAGAGCAAGATGTTTGTGTGAAGTACCAAATCAGACACAGTTTGTACAAGTCATCTAATGTGTTTTTTATCACTGACTATACATAATTTCTCTACGCTTATACGCACTTGTAAAAAGAGTGATTTAATTTTAATTATAAAATATTTAATAATTAAATTTTTTGTTTTGTAATCTCTGTTTTATTCACTTCGTAGTCAAACAACCACAATTATCAGGAGATAGGAAATGCTAACAGCGATATTAGGTACATGCCCGGTTGATTACACGTCATCCAGTAGATGCGATATTTATGAGCAAGAGTATCGCATTAACGAAGAGTTGAAGTCGATGATTTCTATCGGCAATTACGGCGAGAACGCATTCCGCACATTACGGTGGATGAATCGACACATGCAAGGTGCGTTCCGATCATGTAGTCTTGGTTATACTGTCAGTGACATGAAGCTGAAAGGCTGTAATTTTCGTTTTGATTCAGCTGCTATGCGAGACGGTGTCCTGTCGATGCAAGTAAGTCCCAGATACGGTATGATGGATATTTGTATCGAGACTCCTGATGAACGTGTGGGATTTTCGTATTTGGCAGATGCGCTGGATTGGTGGTTGGGGGTGATTTCTCTTGATGATTTGGAACAAGAGGATTATGACTATCATGAAATCACGAATGAAGAAAAGGAAGTCGCTGAATGTAGTGCTCGTGACGATTACGAATACGAGCAATACAAAACGAGCAAATTCTAAAATAGATTATAACACCAATTTTGTTAAACCAGTCAGAACCCCTCCCGTAAGTGAGGCTATTACCGAATACATCAGATGGAAATTACGATCCCTATGTTTACCGACAAATCGCCATTGCGGACAGTGTGTCCATATTGTAACGGTAAGATAGGCTTGCTGGAGCATAGCACTGAACGTGTTCAGTTTACCGTGGGCTGTACTAATACTGGTTGTGATGTGCAGCCGAGAACGATGCCTTTTTACGATGTCAATCACGCTATTTTTGTTTGGGACTGTTGGCAGAAAGAATCATTTTGTCAACCGCTTCCGCCTGTTGGCGTTGTGATTGATGAGTGAATATCGATACGTTTTTACCCCTACAAATTCATGAGATTATTTGATAAAATAAATGTCCTTGTTTATCGTTGGTCAGGATTGCACGCAAAGAATTGCGGAATACGTACGCGATTGCACAAGCAGAAGCGACAAAAGTTGTCGTTGATAGAGGAAACTATTGGACAGATATACAAAGATAATCCACTTTGTACTGAACAATGGCGTGATGAAGAAGTCGGGCGATGGCTGAATGTTTATATTGGTTGTGATGCAGAATATGTTCGCAGAAGAATGAATGATTTGAAAAATAAGTTTGATTTAAGACAACTGGAAGAATTGAAGCGCAAGTGTGAACTTGTCGAATTGAAAGAAGTGGTGGTGGAAGCTGTGGATGCAGCAATGAGACGTGTAATCGAGGAGTTAAGAAATGGAACTTGAAGTAATTGATTTTATAAACGAATATGAAAATTGGCGTGAATTGCTTGCTGCGCCGCCGTATAGCATAAAAATTACGGATGACGGTGTATACACGATGCTGAATTACAATCAGTGGGAGTCTGACTTCAATTTGAAAATCGTCCGAGAATGTCGTGGTTTGATAATTAAATATCATACGAAAGCATTCTTTTGTACGAGACGTGATGCAGGGCAAGTAGGGCTGTCATGTCAAAGAGATGCCGTCTATGTTCCCGTTTGCGTTGGATTCGAGAAATTTGGTAATGTCGGCGAGAGTTACGTCCCTGAAATAGACTGGCAGTCTGTACGAGTGCAGGAGAAACTTGACGGGAGTCTCATCTTGTTGTGGCATGACAACGATACATGGCATGTTAGTACAAGAGGAACGATCAACGCAAAAAATGCATGGATAGACGGTCAGGAATGTAATTTCTTTGACTTGTTTATGGACACGTTAGAACGATACGCTGACGATGGTGTTGTAGTGCTGGATATAGTATCAGATGCTATAATTAAACAGGATGGAGACGTATTGAATAAAGATTGTACGTACATGTTTGAGTTGTGTGCACCTGAAAATAGGGTCGTTGTACCGCACACAGAAGCAAAAATATACCATATCGGCACTCGTAATAATAAAACACTTGAAGAATTAGACACGGACATTGGTTTTCCCAAGCCGCAACAGTATCAGTTCAATTCTCTTGAAGAATGTGTTGAAGCTGCTAAAAAATTACCTGCGTGTGAAGAGGGATATGTTTGTGTGGACAAGCATTGGAACCGAGTTAAGGTTAAATCGCCTGCTTATGTTTCAGTGTTTAACATGAAAAACAACGGTGTAATTACAGATGAGCGGATAATTCACATGTTGCGTAATGGCGAAGCAACAGAGTTTTTGACGTACTTCCCTGATTACAAAGAAATGTTTGAGTATGTGGAACGGCAGATAGCTCAGGTGCGTCATGATATGCTCTCTTTTATAGAGGTCATACGGAAGTGGTCAACCGAAAATAATGTTTCGCAGAAGGAGTTTGCGGAGCAAGTAAAAGGACATCTGTTTTGTCATTATGCGTTTGATTGGCGAAAGAACGGAACAACGCCGCAGGAGTGGCTTGACCGTATGGAAGATTGGAGATTGGCTGGACTTATCAAAATAGCTAAATATAATGGAACTTTCTGATCGAATGAAACGTTATGAAAATTTGTATCAGCAGCAATTTTGTCCGCTGGTGCCTGTTATTGCTCGCCTTGATGGTCGTGCATTTCATACGTTTTGTAACGGTATGATAAAGCCTTTTGATAAAGATTTTCATGATTTGATGGTTCAGACGACTGTTTATCTTGTCGAAGCATCGAATGCGATTGTTGGTTACACGCAATCTGACGAGATTTCGCTTTTGTTTTATTCGGATAGGTTCGAGTCGCAGGTGTTCTTTGACGGTAAGGTCATGAAGATGGTATCGACGCTGGCGGCTATGGCGAGCGTTAAGTTTAACGATATGTTGGTGATGGGTTGTTCGCCTGTTGTTGAACGTATTCATGGTGGTTGCACACCCGTAACGTTTGATTGTCGTGCCGCTAATTATCCCGTTGAAGAAGTCGCAAATTACTTTATTTGGCGAGAGCAGGATGCCGTTAGAAATTCAATCCAAGCGGCAGCACAGTATTATTTTTCGCATAAGTCCATTCAAAATTTAAACGGCAAGCAGTTGCAGGAGAAACTTTTTCAAGAAAAACAGATAAACTGGAATGACTACTCTTATCAGCAGAAACGTGGTACGTATGTTCGAATAAAGAAAGTTTCTACACCGTTTACGGCAGATGAGATAGAAAGTTTACCTCCGAAACACCATGCTCGAACGAACCCTGATCTAGTCGTTGAGCGGCGGCAGGTTGTTCTTGAGGAAGTGCCTATTTTGACCACGATTGCGAATCGAACTGAATTTTTGTTGTATGGATTTGATCCGATTAAGAATACATGATTCCCCGTGTGAACATTGATAAGCAGTGCTCTTGGATATATGAATAACCGAAGGAGGTATTTATGTGCATAGCGAAAATTGATATACTTTGTGAAGCATTAAGAGAAGACAGCGATTCGGCACAAAGCCACGTCTGGAGTCGTCCAAGGTGTAGAGTTTTGCAGTTTGTCATCGGTAGCGGTACGGATACACAAAAGGCAGATTTACTGGCATACATAATTCGAACAATATACAACGTTGAGGAAGAAAACATTCGACCTATTCCTATTTCCAACGTGCGATTATTTGCACTTGCTTTTTTGTTTGATTGGGGATGTATGATTCGTGGTGTATCTCCTGTTACGTCTACTCAATGGGGTATCGGGAAGACGTGCGCCTACCCGCTCGGATATTATGAATACTTTGAAGATATGGGATTATTGAAAGGCTCTTTTGAGCGAAATGTTTGGTGTTCTAATAGTCGTGTTCTTTTTAACATTAATTTTGACACATTGCAACTCCGCACAGCATTTTGTGATGGGCATGTGGATGCGCTTGGAAGTGTTTTAGGATTGGTGACTCGGATAGCCCAAAAATATAACGTGGATTTTTCAGCGTCGTATCTACCTGAAGATGGCAGGATTACTACTGCAGACAGTTCTAAAAATGAGTTTGACTCATTGGAAAGATTTCGTAGGATTGACGCAGATGTCGTTGATTATATGCTTGCGTTAGACCCGTTTTTAGATAATTTTGTAGTAGGCAAGAAGTTTGATATTATCGAATATACAGAGCGATACATACAGAGTCCACAGTGTACTGGTGGTGAAATGCATGATGTAGTATATGTACAGAACGAACAGAGTTCAACTGTAATGATTGAAAAATAAACGCGATATCGAATGTATACCGCTTCATATTTATCCTCGCCTGTTTAGTTCGAATGCAATTTGAACTGTTTGTGTGACCGTCACACTGTTTTTGCTTGTATTGTAATTTGGTGTTGCAGATGAACTCATGACTCTGACTGGTCTGTCTTTGGTCATAAATGTCGTATCGGCGAGTATCGATGTTAAGTAACTCATGAGTTTGTATGTCGCTTCCCAGTGCATAGGTGATTCGTATACAATGACCAATTCTATTTCGCCTCGTTTGGAGTTTGAGGCGACGAGTTGGTATCCCATTCGGCTTATCATTAGATTGATATGCGGCGTGTCTGTGGGGATCGTGGATAGTTGTGGTTTTGTGTAGACTGCTTTGATTGCTTCAAACGGCAGAAAATCGAACACGTAACTACCATCTGCTAGGAGTTTTTCAATATATGAATCTGT
>Ga0099364_10000437_pt1 | contig 70115 bp, 65 predicted proteins | sample TergutTh196P3_FD_73070 | JGI IMG/M metagenome (GOLD analysis project Ga0099364, IMG submission 73070) | Microcerotermes parvus P3 segment gut microbial communities from Pointe-Noire, Republic of the Congo - Th196 P3 | ecosystem: Host-associated > Arthropoda: Insects > Digestive system > Gut ... | reverse complement strand
TTTCGCTCACCTTTTTTTCCAGATTATCCGCGTAATCTTTAAGGGCTGCCTGGCTTTGAACGATCAGAAGCTGGTGCTCAATACGCTTCAGCAGCAACGGCTCGGAAAAAGGCTTGGATATATAATCCGCCGCCCCAAGTTCGAAGCCTTCCAATTCGCTCCTCTCGTCGCCTTTCGCCGTGAGGAATATCACCGGGATGCCGGCAAAGCGGAAGTCCGCCTTCAGCCTTTTGATCGCTTCAAAGCCGTCGATCTGCGGCATTTCGATATCAAGAAGGATCAGGTCCGGTTTGACATTTTCGAGCGCCTCAAAAAGTGCGGCGACAGACGCAAAAGTATAGACCTGATAAAAGGCTTTGAGGATACTTTTCCCCTGATTCAGGTTCGATATGTTGTCGTCTGCCAAGAAAATTTTTTGACGGATATTGTCCATTTTTATCTCTCCGTTTTTATCGGTTAAAGCCGAAGTTTTTTCCGCGCTTCGCGCGCAATGCGTGTTATCCGCGTTCTTCGGTGGCCGGGCTGCCGGCTTCGTTATATAATAACTAAAACTTCGGAGCATCAATAACTCCTCCGCGTCCTGGTCGTCTCGTATTGCGGGCGTGGAGCAGGGGTGGGTATAATGACTTTGGTGATCGTGAGATGTTGAAATATATCGCCCTGCTTCGGGGCGTCAACGTGGGCGGCAGGAATAAAATAATCATGGCCGATCTGAAATCCTCCTTCGAGCGACAGGGTTTCGGCAGCGTCCTCACCTATATTAACAGCGGGAATGTCATCTTCATGAGCAAAATTACCGACGAAACAGTCCTCAAAACCGCCTGTGAAAAACGAATCTCCGCCGATTTCGGCCTGGACATAACGGTCTGCGTAATTTCCGCGGCCGATTTGCGCGAGGCGCTGGCGCATGCGCCGGCTTGGTGGAACGAAGCGCCGGACGCGAAGCACGACGCTTTTTTCGTTATCCCTCCAATGACGGCGGCGGAGATTTGCGCCCATGTGGGCGAAGCGAGGGCGGAATACGAAAAGGCGTGTTATTACGGCAGAGTTATTTTTTGGTCCGCGCCGATGGCGACCTTTTCCCGGACGCGCTGGTCTAAAATAACCAAAGACAAAGCGATTTACAGCGCCGTCACCGTGCGCAACGCAAACACCGCGCTGAAGCTGGCGACACTATGAAAGCAAAGGAAAATGCCCTATGACGATTGAACAACTGGATCGCCTGCTGACGGAAGGCGAAGGATTGACGATCGAATTCAAGAAATGCGAGAACGGACTGAACAACAGCGTATTCGAGACAGTTTGTTCTTTTTCCAATCGCTATGGCGGCTATATCCTGCTCGGCATTGAGGACGACGGTACGGTGATCGGCGTGAATCGCAACGCCGCTGAATCCATGAAGAAAAATTTCGTGAATATGCTCAACAACCCGCAAAAAATATCGCCAACGCTGTTTTTGAACCTGGAAAAAATCGAGGTGTACGGTAAGCTGGTGTTGTACGTCTATGTTCCGATAAGCTCGCAGGTAGAGCTGTGCTCGGGCAAGATATTCGACCGTATTGGAGACGCTGACGTAGACATCACCAAATCCACCGATCTGGCCGCGAACCTATACAGACGAAAGTCCTCAATGTTTACCGAGCGCGAGGTGTTCCCCTACGTAACGGAGAAAGAGCTGCGGCTGGACCTGATGTCCGGCGTTCGCCGGATGGCGCTCAGCCACTTTCCCAAACATCCCTGGGAAAAGATGTCCGATATGGATATTCTGAAAAGCGCAAGGCTGTACGAAGAAGATTGGAGAACCGGGAAAAAGGGTTTCAATCTCGCCGCGGTGCTCCTTTTTGGGCGGGATGAAGTGATTCATTCCTGTGCTCCCGGCTATGTGACGGACGCGATAATGCGCAAGGTAAATATTGATCGATACGATGACAGACTCATGGTCGAGACAAATTTGATAGAGAGCTACGATCTTCTCATGGAATTTATAGCGAAGCACACGTCGGACAAATTCTTTTTGATTGAAGACCAGCGAGTCAGCGTCAGAACGTGGATAGCACGTGAAATTGTCAGCAACATTCTGGTGCATCGCGAATATTCCAGTCCATTTCCGGCAAAAATCATCATCGAGCGTGACAGGATTTACGCGGAAAACTGGAACAAGGCTCACCGCCACGGTCGCATAGACCCTGATAATTTCGCCCCGTATCCCAAAAACCCTTTGCTGGCACATTTCTTCGTAAACATCGGGCGTGCGGATCAACTTGGCTCCGGGGTGCGCAATCTTTATCGCTACACAAAGATGTACTCGGGCGGAGAGCCGGAACTGACAGAAGGCGAAATTTTCAAAACGATCGTGCCAATGGATTTATCGACCATCCAAGTGGTCGATAAATCGGAAATGGTCGATAAAGTGGTCGATAAATCGGAAATGGTCGATAAAGTGGCCGATAAACGAACAGTTGTGACGGATGAATTTTTAAAACAACTGCTGCCTTATTTCGAGGAAAACGAATGGATTGATACTTCCACCGCTTGTGAAATCACTAATAGGGCGCCGACAACCGTAAAACGATATTTAAGGAAACTCACGGAATCAAATGTTTTGGAAGCGCGAGGAGCCAAGAAAAACAGGCAGTATCGTTTATCGACCATTTCAAATGAGCGACAAAATGGTCGATAAAATGGCCGATATACGAACAACCGATTAACTTAAACGAAAAATGAAAGAGGGAGCATAATGCCGAGGATATCCAATTTTGAAATCTTGCAAAAAAGGGAACAGCCAACGTTGTTTATCCGCACGAAAACTAAAGTCGAAAATCTGCCGGCTCTCATTGGGGAAAGCTATGGGAAAATGGAGGCTTATTTAAAAGAGATAGGCGAATATTTGTCGGAAGTCCCATACGTCGCGTACTTCAACATGGACATGCAAAATCTAGATGTTGAAATAGGCTTCCCGGAGAGCGAAATGTTGACAATGATTGTCATGTCGCTGGCATAACTTTATAGCGAACGCAAAAATGAAAAAGTTTTCCGACACAAAAGGTTTTGTTCTGGCGGCTGCATCAAGCGGAAGCGGCAAGACCTCGATAGCCTCCGCCGTCTGCCGTGTGTTGAAAGACGCGGGCATGACCGTCCAGCCCTTCAAGACCGGGCCTGATTTTATCGACCCGACTTATCTCACGCTTGCGTCCGGCAGAATGTGCCGCAACCTCGACGGATTCCCATGTCCCGACCTGATGCCTTTTTTTTACGCGGAACAGTGCCGCGAGGGAGAAAAAGCCGATATCGCCGTCGTTGAGGGCGTCATGGGGTTATACGACGGCCTCGGCGCGGAGGGAACTTACTCCACGGCGTGGCTGGCGCGCAAGCTCGGCCTTCCCGTGATCTTGATCGTGGACGCGCGGGCCGCCGCGACCAGCGTGGCGGCAGTCGCCAAGGGCTTTGCGACACTCGAACCGCTCGCTCCATCAGTAGCCGGGGTGATTGCCAACAGGGTGAGGGGCGAAGATCACGCGCGCCTCATCGGCGAGGCGGTCCAAAGATTCGCGGGTATCCCTATGGTCGGATGGGTTCCGCATATTGACGAATGCGTTTTCCCCTCCCGCAGTCTAGGGCTCATCCCCGCTTACGAACGCGAGGCGACGCGCGTCGCGATTGAGCGGTTTGCGCAAGCGCTTCGCGAGCGGCTCGACATTCAGACATTGACGCGGATAGCGCGCTCCCCGTCGGGTGAATACATCGAACCGGAACTACCGGCCGGCGTCACGAAATACGGAGGCTCGCCCGTGCGCGCCGCGATAGCGGATGACGCCGCCTTCTGTTTTCACTATCGCGAGAATTGGCGGCTGTTGGAGCGCCTTGGCGCGGAGGTGACTCCGATCTCTCCTTTGCGCGACAGTCGTATTCCAGAGAATACCGACCTGTTGATCCTGCCCGGAGGTTACCCGGAGGAATTTCGCGGCGAGCTCATTGGTAATGAAAATTTCATGCGGAGCGTCCGCGATTTCGCGAAAAGAGGGTGCGTTTACGCGGAGTGCGGCGGCATGATATATCTGTGCGGTGACTTCGCCGGCGTAATAGACGCCCGTGCCGTTACGACCGAGCGGCTTGGGCGCTTCGGCTACGTGGAGGGCAGGGCGCTCGGAGATAATTTGATCATGTCGCGCGGCGAAACGGTGAGGGCTCACGAATTTCACTACTCCAGGCTGGAAGGCGCTGCGCCCGGAGCGTTCTCGGTGCGAAAGTTTTCCCGCCCAGAGGAGGAATGGACCGACGGATATTCACTGAACGACGGAAGACTGCTTGCCACGCATCTTTACATGAATTTCTACTCGCGCCCGGAATCGGCAAGAATTATGCTGCTGCACGCGGCGGGTTTACAATAATCTACGCCAAATAAAGACGAACAGGAGTGATGAAAGTGTTTACGTTAAAAAAATCAAAATACCTCGCTATCGCGGTTGCCTTTATATCCGCGTTTGTTTTCTGCTTTACGTGCGGGATTTTGGAGGCAGGCGGCGGATTCCCTGGTTTCACCGTCACGGAAACTGGTACCGTGGACATCATTGGCGCGGAAACAGTTTTGTACACCCATGATAAAACGGGAGCAAGAGTAATGCATATTGCCAATGAGGACGCGGAAAGGGCCCTGCGGGTTGCCTTCGAGACGCCGGCTCTGAATAACAAGGGCATTCCCCACGTTTTTGAACATATCTGCGCTTCCGGCTCACGCAAATACCCCTCGCCGAATCTCTTTCTATCGGCGATGTACCAGACATACAATACCAATATGAACGCCACCACTTCAAATTCGGTGACAAGCTACATATACTCCACGATGTCCGAAGATCAGCTCCTGCTAATTACGGATTACTACCTGGACAGCGTGTTCAACCCGCTTTTGTACACTGATGAGCTGACCTTCCAGCGGGAATCTTGGCGCTATGAACTAACGGACGCGGACGCGCCGCTCAATGTCAACGGCACCGTCTACAATGAGATGAAGGGCGCAATGACCATTGAGCGCGCCGCCTACCTTAATATGCTGAACGCATTGTATCCCGGCAGCTTGGCTGCAAATAACTCCGGCGGTACTCCCGAGGACATTCTCACCATGACTTATGAGGACTGCGTGAACTTCCACCAGGCATATTATCACCCTTCCAACGTCCTGATATTTCTCTATGGCGACCTTGATCCCGAACCGTTCCTTGAGATTATCGACAATTACTGCAATGAGTTCGGCAAAAAAAATATCGGGATCGAAAAGGACGAGGTTGAGCCCTTCGCAAAACCCCTGACCGCGGTATTCGAGTATCCGGTGGAAATAAACTCCGAGGCGGAGAACAACAGCGTCATACATTATGCTTTCAATCTTGGAAAGCTCACGTCACTTGATTACGCCTCCTTTGAAATACTATCGACAGTACTCGGCAATGACTCTTCCCCCATCAGGCTCAAACTCCGCGAAACCCTGCCGGGCGCAAGCACCAGTGTCAGTTTCAGTCCAACCACCGCCGGCGTTTTCTTAACTGTTTCCGCCATGGGCGTTAATGAAGATGACAAAGATACATTGAAAACCGCCGTGGACGAGGCGATCGCGGAAATCATGGAAATAGGCTTTGACGTGGAACTTCTGGAGGCAGCCATCGCTTCCGATGAATTTTATGTGCTGTCCGTGCCGGAGAGTTCCGGTCTCGGCTTGAGGATAACTTCCGTAATGTCGTGGTTGGCTTCTCTCGGCTTAGGCTATAACAACTGGAACGAATATCTGGACGCCATAGAAATAGCAAAGGCAAATTATACATCAGGTTATTTCGAAGCCATTGTCGGGAAATATATAGCCGATAACCCTCACAATGTCATTGTGGCCACGGTTCCAACTCCAGGCTTGAGGGAAAAACTGGACGAACGACTGCGCGCCGAACTTGACGCCGTAAAAGAGGAGATGTCCGACGAGGAGATCGCCCGCATTATCGAGATAAACGAGGAGCTTGCAGCCATGTCCGAAGCGCCTGTCCCCGCGGAGTTCATGGATAGCCTGACGGGAGTCACCGTGGAAACCCTCCCGATTGAGATTAAGACTTATGACGTCGGTGAAATGTCGCTTAACGGAGTAAAGGCATATACAGCGAAAGCCGTCACCACCGGCCTGAATATCACCAGCATCGATTACAACTCTGCCGCGATTACGCTGGAAGATCTGCATTACCTGAAACTTTACGCCGATTTGATGGGCGAAGTTCGGACAAAGAACTTCGACCTTACGACACTTCAGACAAGGATGACCCGTTACTTGTACAACTTCGGCGTCACGGCGGGCGTCAGGGAATTTTACGACTATTCGTACAAGCCGATATTTAACGTCCAGTGGAACAGCATAAACGACGATTACGCCGAGGCTGCGGCGTTGGTGATCGAAATTCTTACGGAAACCGACCTTACCGACTCCGACAGGATATCCGGAGTTATCGGGCAGCTCAGAACCTCGACTCGAAACTCCATCAACAACAACGCCGTCGGTCATTTGCTTGCCCGCGCAAAGGCAAGCCGCTTCGACAGTTTTGCCTACAGCGCAAATATAAGCGGCGTAGCTTATCACAAATTTTTATCGGAAGCGCAAATATTACTGGAAAACGATCCCGAGGATTTTATCGCCAGGTTGCAGTCAGTTCGCGATAAGCTTAAATTCAAAGATGACGCCGTTGTATTATTCGCCGGCAACGGCGAAGGTATGGAAAAATTCGAAGAAAACGCCGGCGTTCTATTCGAGCACTTGACCGGCGGACTTTTTTCCGCGGCGGACTTTCGCTCGATACCGCGACCGTCCGGCAAAGAGGGTGTGGTCATCGAGGCTTCCGTGCAATACAATCTCGCTTTCGCGGCTAACGACGAAACAGGTTTGGAGTTCGGCGGGAAACTCCTGCCATTGGCGGCGATTTTGGACGACGCCTATCTCACGCCGACGGTCAGATATACAATCGGGGCTTACAGCGGCGGGGCTATGGCCGACCGGCACGGACTAACGTTTTATTCATACCGTGATCCGGCGGTGGCGGATACCTTCGTCGTATTCGAGGGAGCGGCTGAATTTGCATCCGGTCACGGACTGACCCAGGAGGATATCAACCGCTACATACTCCGTTCTTTCTCACGACAAGCCGTTCCCGAAGGCGAACTGAGGGGCGCGGTCAGCGCCATGATGCGAAAATATCAGGGCTACCCGGATGACTATAGGCTGAACTTGCTCATGGAAATCAAATCCGTCACCACCGATGACCTGACGGAAATGTCCGGGCATCTGGCCCTCGCTATGGAGAAGGGGGTTCGCTCCACCGCGGGCGGTGAGTCCGTCATTCTGGATAATGCCGAGCTTTACGAATCCATCGTCTATCCGTTCGGCGCCCCGTCGGCGGAAGACGCCGAGAGTGAATAACGCCATGCGATTGAGGTGAATAGCCGGATCGGCAAGAAAGCGAACCACGTCAATAAATTAAATTGCGTAGAAAGAGCCTTTTATCTCCGCGTTGAAAAGGAGCAGGGCTTGCTGTTGGGCAAGGGCGTGTTCCCAGCGCCCAAAGTGGTCTACTTTTCGACGCCGATACAGGAACTCTTTTATGAGCATATTGACAGAATTGACGACGCTGATATGAAGATGTCTGAAGAGAAAGTTTTTTACTGATAGTTTTTAGAGGAACCCACTATAATGATTTCACTTTTGGAAAATTGCTTAAGATGATCTGCTGCTTGCTGCGTCACTTTATTACACATCGGCGGCGTGTGACGATAATCGTAGACAAGGCCCAAACTCTCGTATTTTGATGTCCCCAAGCGGTGAAAAGGCAACAGTTCGATTCGACTAATTGACAGCTTGTTTGCTAGTACTGCTATCGATTGGATGTGGATATCATCGTTGTTGTAGTTATTTATAAGAGGAACGCGAATCACTGTATAGCAGGTTCCGGCTGCTGTTTCAAGATTGCGAAGTATTTGCCGGTTATCAATACCTGTCCCGTTTTTATGCTGTTCTGGATTTGTATGTTTTACGTCAAAAAGGATCGCATTGCACAAACGCGCAATGCGCGCAAATATTTCCTCATTACAATAACCTGAGGTTTCCAGGACGATGTCTATTCCGGTTTCCTTCAGGAGAACCATCATCTCCATCAGGAATTCCGGTTGCATGGTTGCTTCGCCTCCCGAAAAAGTAATCCCGCCGCCCGAAGTTTCGTAGTAATTGTAATCTCTAATGACTATATCAAATACTTCCGTCGCCGACATTTCCCTTCCGGAGAGGGAAATTGCTTTCGGCGGGCAACTCGCCGCGCACAAACCACAGGCTATGCAGCGATCCCGATCAATTATCAGTTTTTGATCATCCAGCCGTATGTTGCCGCCGGGGCAGGCTTTCACGCATTTTAAGCAGCCAATACATACAGTGGTGTGATACAGAATAACCGGCGTTTTAGATTGCGTTTCCGGATTTGAGCACCACTTGCAACGCATGGGGCATCCCTGAAAAAATACTGTAGACCGGACACCGCTGCCGTCATGAAGACAAAATCGCTGAATACGACTGACAATTCCCATGATTTATACCTCCATACCATGTTCAGTGCGCGCGATAATATCTTCCTGGAGAAGAGGGTCAATTGTAGTGAATAATACGCTGAATCCAGCGACTCGAACTGTTAGCATCGGATATTTTTCCGGATTCTTTTGAGCATCTACCAAGGTCTTGGTATCCACAACGTTGAACTGAACATGCTGTCCCTTCTTCAGAAAATATGTTCTGATTATTGAAGATGTTTTTTCAAAGTATTCCCCTTCCAGCAAGCTGGGGCTGAGCCTGACGTTGAGCAGCGTACTGCCTCTCGCCTTATACGGATCAAGCTTCACAACAGAATTCAGCAGTGCGGTTAGCCCTTCTCTGTCGCTTCCATGGCTGCACGATACGCCCCCGTCGGCAAGCGCCTGATATTTGCGCCTGCCGTCCGCAGTCGCACCAGTTTTGGAGCCAAACATAATATGGGACGCTATACTGTAGATCGCCATTTGATAGGAACCTCTGGGTGAGAGATAGCTCGAAATTTTTTCTTCCAAAAAATCCACGATGCGACTTCCAAGGGTATCCACACTGTCGTCATCCATGCCGTATTTTGGCATATTAACCAGCATGCAGCGAATATCTTCGGCATTTTCGAAGTCATCCTCCAGTGCCTTCTTAAGCTGTACCCACGTGAGGGTTTTTTCTTCGTAAATAGACCGTCTTATCGCTAAAAGTGAATCTATTGTGTTGGGTATCCCCACCATTTGAAGCGTTGTACTGTTATACCTGGCTCCGCCTGTGAGAGAGGTCTTGCCATTCTCGATACAGTCGTGAATAAAAACAGACTGAAACGGCGCCGGAAACAATTTTCCGTGTAACGTATCCAAAATATTATCGCTGGCGATCATTTTATCCACATAAAATGCAAGCTGTGTAAGATATGCTTCAAAAAGTTCTTCAAAACTCATCGTTTCCACGGCTCCGGTGCGGAAGGGATATTGTTTTCCCAACAGAACGTCATAGCCATCATATAGTGTAAGTTCAAGGACTTTCAGAGTATTAAAAAAACCGCCGGTGAGCCAAGGTTGATTATTACCTTGTCCTGTTGTCTCCGTACAACCCACAATCGCGTAGTCCCTTGCTTCTCGCAGACTATAACCCATTTGCAACATATTTGGAATCAGTACCTCATCGTTGAACATGGCGGGCATTCCATACCCATGGGCAACTACCTTGAGCGCATGATCCAAAAAATCCTTTGGACAATCATAAAACCACCGTATTGAAATGGACGGCTGCGGCAGCCCAATTTTGCGAGTGGTTTCCAATACCAGATGAGACAATTCGTTCACCGCGTTACGTCCGTGCTCATCCTGCCCGCCAGCCATGAGATTTTGGAACATTGGATACCCGCCAAACGCGACCGACATTACTCTATCGCGTACTTTGTTCAACTCAAAAAATTTCAGCCAAAGCGCTTGCATGAGTTCCTCGCAGAACTGCTTCGGCTGTTTGTTGTTTGAGAAATACGGATACATATATTGATCGAAACGTCCTGGGGAAATGCTATGCCCATTGTCTTCCAGATGTATTATGAGATGCAGAAACCAAAAACTCTGTAAGGCCTCGTAAAAATCATTAGCGGGATACGCCGGCACTCTCCTGCAATTTTTTGCGATGTTTTGAAGTTCCGCCCTCCTGTGGATGTTGTTTTCCAAAGTTGATAACTCTTCGGCCAGCGCCGCAAAGCGACCTGCAAAGGCAATCGCGGCCCGCAGCACGATTTCGGTTGCAAGAAAATAGTCGAGTTTATCCACATAATCAGTGTCATCAAGGCGTAACTGTTCCTTGTGATATTTGACTTCCTCCAGTATGCCAAGAATTCCTTTTTTAAGGCACATCTCGTAATCGACAATCACGTGGCCTATTCCGGAGCGTAGGGATGTAAGGGCATAAATCAGATCGCCTGCGTAGGCTTTTTGTTCTTCGGAAAAAAAACGAAAGGCCACGTCAGTAATGCTGTTTCCTTCCCATTCTTTATAGATAGCCCGCAACTCTGTCTTAGTTTTTTCACTTACAAAGAATCTGTCGGCCACTCTGTCGTCAAATGTGTCGAGTTCGTCAATGACATACTTTAAATCAAATTCAGGAAACACTTGACATCCACGGGGCTTACCTGCATAGCTTCCTGCGATCAGTTCATCCGGCGCAATACAGATATCCATATTGAGCAACACATTTTCCAAGGCTTTTGCTTTGCGAAACATAAAGGTATCATTCTTATTTTTGGTATAGACTTCGGTAACCAACCGTGCCCGGTCTGGAAAAATCTCCGGCACCGTTTCTAATATTCGTTTGCGCATTGCTGCAATGCGCGGATGAACAGCATTTACAACCTCCATGTTTCTCAGTGACTCCTCGTTTTATTTTTTCTGCTGTGAGAGGATGTACGCGACCTCAATGCATATATCCTCTTGTCCTTCTGTGCAACCGCGGCGGCCTACCTCGGCGATAATATCCCTGACGTCCACACCGTAGCGCTCGGCTGCGCGGCGCGCGAAAAGAACAAAGCTGGAGAAGACGCCCGCGTATCCTAACATTATATGGTCATTTTCCAGCTCCATTGGGCGGGGCATAAGGGGTTTTAAGTATTGGTCACCCAAATCCATTGCTTTATACAGGTCGATGCCTGTAGTGTGCCCCATTTTTTCCAGTATAGCAACCAATGGCTCAATGGCGCAGTTACCCGCACCCGCGCCGAATCCCTTAATACAAGTGTCAATGTAGGTCGCCCCTCCCCGAATGGCTTCAAGTGTATTAGCTACCGCGAGGGATAGATTGTTGTGTCCATGAAACCCCACGGCCGCGCCATATTTAGAAACCGCTTCACGAACCCGCGCAACCCGTTCATAAACCTCTTCAGGAAGCATGGAACCTCCTCCGTCCAGAACGTATACGACCTGAGAACCAAAGCTCGCCGACAATTCCGCGTACTTTACAGTGTCCTCCACGCTGATCGGCGCTGCGTGCGGCAAGAGGTTGCGGGTCTCAAAACCCATTTCCCTGGCCATGCGGATATGTTGTTCCCCGATATCGTTTTCGGTTATCTGAGTTGCTATACGGGCGATTTTAACACCGCTCTGTTTTGCAATCTGTAACTCGTGTTTTGTTCCTATGCCGGGAATAATGACGATGCACATCTTGGTTTTTTTTACGGCGGCGGATACATGAGCCAAATATTCCTCGTCGGTGGATTTCGCAAAACCGTACTGAATGGATGTTGCACCGAGCCCGTTGCCATGCCCAAACTCAAAGGATTCAAACCCGATTGTATCAATATACCCGGCCAGCATTGCCATTTGCTCCGCACTAAATTGGTGGCTGACCGCATGCATTCCGTCACGTAGCGTCAGATCCACGAAGTGAATCTTTTCTGTGATTTTCATGTGGCTGAAACCTCCGTGTCTATATTCAGCAAATTGGCGGCTATTCGGTCTCCAATGGCAAGCGCCGCGCTGGTTTCAATGTCGAGATTACCGCTGTATTTTGGTAGATAATCGCCCGCCCCTTCAACTTCCAGCATGCACATGATGCGGCGGCCGTCGTATTGGGGTGGTATTTTCAACTTGTATCCCGGAACATATTGCCGCACCTCGGCCACCATTCTATCTACGGAAGCGCAAACGTCGTTCATGGTTGACTCGATCTTTTCATGTTTGTATTTGTCCATGTCGGGAATACAATACACCGTGTTGTTCATCATCATAGGAGGTTTGGCAGGGTTGAGCAAAATGATGGCTTTAGATCGTTTGGCTCCGCCTACAACCCGCAGTCCGGTGGCTGTTGTTATCGTAAATTCGTCAATACTCTGTCGGGTACCCAACCCCGCGCTTGGACTGGCAATCGTAGCTACGATCTCAGCATAGTCAACCTGTAATACTTTGTTGATTGCATAAACAATTGGGACAGTTGCTTGCCCTCCGCATGTGATCAGGTTAATATTATCGGCGCCGAGATTATCTTCAAGATTTACGGTTGGGACAATATACGGCCCGACTGCGGCAGGCGTTAGATCAATTGCCTTTTTACCCGCAGCTTTCAGTAGAGGCGCGTGTTTTATATGAGCAGCGGCAAGCGTCGCGTCAAAAACAATGCGGATATCGTCCTGCGCAATAATACTATCAATGCCGTTGGTGGAAGTGCTGAAGCCCTCTTTTTGGGCTGTCCGGATTCCTTCCGAATCCATGATGCCGGCTACCAATGCCAGTTCCATGTATTTGCTCTTTTTTTTCAGCTTGTACATGAGATCCATCCCAATGTTTCCCGGGCCTATAATCGCTGCTTTAATACGATTCTCCTTCATTACAACCCTCTTCTTTCGCCATTAATAAAGGTGAGTCATGCTTTCAGGATCGCTTCGCCGGCGCTTTCCCGCATTTCACATCTTTTCCCTATTCGGGAATGCCCTTCAACTTAATTACATCTTGCAAATACTCGACATCCTCACCTTTTACATTTGCCCAGTTTTTGGCGAATAACGCTTCAGCCCTCTCGGAGAGGATATGAAACATCATTTCTTTCAGCAAAGGGTAACGGAGCGCAACAGCGTCAGTACCGGCTGCGTATGCACCGTCTACATCGGCTACACCCTTCATGCTAACAGCAAAGATCTTTGGCGGGCTTTCCATTTCTTTATAACAATTCTTAATGTCCTGAATGATTTTAAACATATCCATTCCTGCTTCCCTGGCACGAGACACGAAGGGGCAGATTCCATACGCGCCGACCATAGCTGCAACCGCAGCCTGCGAAATAGAGAAGAGACATGTTGCGATGCACCTGATCCCCATGCCGCTTAGTTCTTTGATCGCCATGAAGCCCTTTTCATCTGCGATGATTTTTCCGCAGACTCGATCAGACATTTCGCATAAGTCGGCTGTACGCCGAACAATCACATCGGCAGATGGGCCATGTACTTGTATAAATACGGGTATATTCCTACCGTCATCACTGGCTTCCAAAATAGCTTTTGTGATCTCGCTGAGCGTCAGTTTCCCTCCGTAATATTGTTCAAACCCCTGTGGATTTGTAAGGATTCCTGTTACACCCAACTTAGTACACATTTTGATATCTTCAATTGAACCCGCGCCATAAATCTCCATAATGTCACTCCTATTCTAATGTTATGCCAGTGCTCACTTTGGCATTATGCTACATCAATGTACCCTCATACATTGCGGCTATGAGAGCTTTCGCACTTTCTTCGCTTAGCTCTATTGGGTTTCTTGGCCGATGATAATCTCTCACCATTTTTTGAGCAAAACCTTCTATGTCCTGTTGAGCATATCCAATCTCTCTGAGAGTTGTCGGTATCCGAACCTTCAAGGCGAGAGCCAAGAAAGCTTCAATGGTTTCTGTTGTGTCAGCAACGCTACAGAATCCTGACCTGTTGATGGCTGAACCGAACCGTTCGAGAATATCTTCGATGGCTGATTTATTATACGCCAGGGTGTATGGCAACGTCAGTCCACATCCTAATCCGTGTGTCAGTCCCTTTTCTGTTGTGATTACGTAAGACGCGCTGTGAGAATATAAGCCACCGCCCTGAGTATAGGTGAGCATTCCCAATACTGACGCAAAGGACATTTGATAACGCGCCGCGACATTATCCCCCTGATCAACTGCAACCGGCAAGTATTTAAACACCGCCTCTACACATTGTGTTGCCAATCCGATCGTGTATGGGTTCGCTATGCCGCACACACCCTCAACGCCGTGCGATAGAGCATCCAATCCGGTTGCTGCAGTTATCTCCGGAGGCATCGTTATTGTTAGCAACGGATCAACAAACGCTAGGATGGGATATAGGTAAGGACTTGCAATAAACAGCTTCTTACCCTCACCGACAGCGACAACATACGGACTGACCTCACTGCCCGTGCCCGACGTCGTCGGGATGAGAATACAGGGAATCCGCCCGGTTATCAGCGAACTGTCACGCATAAGCTGATCAGCACTATGATCTGCTGCTGCGAGACAAGCAACAAGTTTTGCAACATCCATGCAACTTCCGCCGCCCAGACCAATCACCGCATCCACCGGTTCTTTCCGATACATTTCCTCCGCTGAGAGCATTGTCTCCATTTGCGGCTCGGGCGGTACATTGTCGAATATACGTATTTCAATCCCATTTATTCTCAAAGAATGTGCAATCTCATCCATTAGACCCAGTGAGACAATGGTTTTATCTGTTATTATCAATATTTTCCTTATGCCCAACAGTGCGGCATGTTCGCCGATCTGTTTTACAGTTCCGCAACCTAAAACAAGCTTACCGCTGCCTGTTGTGCCCGGCCCCTGGATGATTGTGCTCTGTTTTAAATGTGTAGGAACACCTATGAGCACCTCATTGTAATTCACTAAATCACCTTCCTGCCTAAATATTTTTCTACTGTATAAAGATCCGGCATCGCTGTTCGGGCTCCGAAACCTGTGCAGTTCAGAGCGCCGCAAATACATCCAAATTCTACTGCCGATGGTAGATTTTTCGCTTTTGAAAGCGCAAAAATCAAACCACCGCGGAAAGCGTCTCCTGCTCCAATTGTATCCACTACTTCCACTTTAATTGACGAACAATGTGTTAACGCGTTCTCCTCGCTGATGAAAAAGGCTCCTCGACTTCCGTCTGTTACAATTGTTGTTTTATTATACTCAGAGTGTAGTTTTACAGCGAGTTCTTCAGCACCGACTTCCGGATATAGCGAGTTCATGGCAACAATATTGGGTACTATAATTTGGCTTAAGAAACAAATCTCGTCAAATTGCTCTTTCGTACCGCAACATTGCTTGAGCGGATCTACATCAATGTCAGTTACAACGATAGCTCCTCTTTCTTTAGCACGACACATAAATTTAATAGTTTGATCCAAAGGGATTTCGTTTACCTCGATCACAACATAATCATGAGGTTTTAAATTAAAACTTAAAGTTTCTATTTCCTCGTCTGTTAGAGTTGCGAGACTGTTCGGCAACACAAAACCACCACGTCGCCTCATTTCGGGGCCTGTATAGACTGCCACATTAAACGGTGAGCAATACCCGCTGCTAAATATCGCTCCTGAACAATCGACCCCCTCGTCTTTTAACATCTCTACTGTCTGTCGTCCAATAATATCATCTCCAAGCTTTCCAATCCAAGCTGTCTCTCCTCCCAGCCGCGCAACCTGTGTGAGAAAATTTGCAACAGCACCGCCTCCGAAAACCATTGTCTTCTGCGCCAACAGCTTGTCTTTATACGTGTCTCCATAATCAGCGGTTTGTATCCTGAAATCAAGCGTGGCAGCACCAAACCCAAACACTTTACTCACTATCGACTCTCCTAACGTGTGATCTGATAATATTTCTTATAGTGTTCCGTGTAAGGCATTTTTTACGGCCAGATAGTATTCCATTTTCGTTCGTTTACTTATCTCCGCAGTAGGGACGATTTCCTGATGCGCGTGAAAACAACCGGAGTAAAGGTGAAATTCCACAGGTACTCCATGCCTACTCAGTTTTGTTACATAATCGATCGTTTCATCCCGAAAAGGATCTAATTCTCCAACACAGACATATGCCGGCGGAAGCTCGGAAAAATCCACCGCGCGTGACGGTGCAGCGTAGTAAGACACATCGGAACGGTCAGCACCAATATACATATCCCAACAGAAGAGGTTGTTAGAATAATTCCACACTCTGGCATCAGTAACTTCCTTGCATGATCGTGTACCGCAGGTGTCGTCTATCATCGGATATATTGGAACCTGAAACGCGATCGCCGGTCCGCCGCGATCCCGTGCCAGCATAGATAACGCTATTGTGAGACCTCCGCCGGCACTGCTACCGAACACCGCTACTCTGGATGGATCGACCCCAAGTTTCGCAGCATTTCCGGAAAGCCACACAAGGGTTGCGTAACAGTCTTCCAGAGCTGCCGGGAATGGGTACTCGGGCGCCACACGGTAGTCAACTGAGACGACAATACAATTGGAAATAGTCACCAAATTCTCGCTTCTGACATCCAAATGCTCAACAGTTCCTCCAACATAACCACCACCATGTATCATCAATACAGCAGGAAGGAGCTCGTTTTTCTCTATCGGCTCATATATTTTCACTCGTAATTCCGGAGCATTTTCGGGCCCAGGTATAAACCGTTCATACGTCAAAACAGAAGGTTCTTGAGGGGTGCTTGCACGCAGGTTTGCAAATACCTCAATGTCCCATCTTCTGATCTCGCTTAATCTTTCCCTTGTATATCTGACCTCCTTTAATTTCTTTAACGCTTCTCTGAGTTCTGGGTGGATCCTGTTTTCCATATGTATTCCCCTCGTTTTAAGAAATATTGTAGTGCGTCAGACACCTGCGGTATTACACGCTACAAAATGTCCGGGAGATATCTCACGAAATTCCTGCGGTTCTTTGCAACGATCATTCGCATATGGGCAACGAGGTAGAAAACGACAGCCTGGCGCTGGTTTTATCGGATTTGATACTTCCCCGGTAAGGACGGTTCTTTCTCTGTTTCGGTTTTTGAGATCAATTGTCGGAATTGCCGATAGCAATGCCTGAGTATAAGGGTGCGCTTGAACCTTGAAGAGTTCCTCTTTTGGCGCGTATTCGACTGCCTGGCCCATGTACATGACCATAATATTTTTGCTGATATGCTTAACAACGCAGAGATCATGTGTAATAAACAAGTACGATAAATTCTTCTGAGACTGCAGATCCATTAATAAATTCAATATCTGCGCCTGAATAGACACATCCAGCGCGGATACAGGTTCGTCACAAACGATGAACTTCGGGTCAACAGCAAGAGAGCGCGCAAGACCGACCCGCTGCCGCCGCCCGCCATCGAGTTCATGCGGATATATGTTCACATATCTTTCCGGCAGTCCGCATATATCCATTAGTTCGCGAACTTTTTCAGAAATTGCATTGCGGTCTTTTATAATACCGCAAACCTTGATCGGCTCAGATATTATACTACTTATTGACATCCTCGGATTAAGTGATGAGAATGGATCTTGGAAAATCATCTGCATGTTTAAATATATCTTCTTCATCTCGCGTGACTTAAAGTCAAAAATACGCTCACCGTTAAAAAGGACTTCGCCTTCTGTGGCAGGTATCAGCCGAAGGATAGTCCGACCCAGCGTGGATTTGCCGCATCCGGACTCGCCGACCACTCCTAAGGTTTCTCCGGAGTTAATTTTCATATTTATGCCATCAACCGCATGCAAAACACCTTGAGGGGTATTAAAGTGTTTTTTCAAATCTCTGGTTTCAACAAGAGGGTTACTCAATTGCTTGTCCCTACTTTCTCTGAAAATTGATGACATTTGATGCCATGATCATCGTTTATGTAACACATTACGGGGTTTTCTTCAATACAGATTTCCATACAACTCTTACAGCGGGGTGCAAATTTGCAACCGGGTGGCAGATCGGTCGGATCAGCCATGAAACCTTGTATATGCTCCAATCGTTCGGAAGCCGTAAACAGATCGGGGATACAGTTAAAAAGCCCTGCTGTATAAGGATGGTTGACTTGTCTGCTGTAGACTTCTTCAACACTGCCATGCTCAATTACCTCACCTGCATATACAATCGCCACTGTGTCGCAAAACTCGGCCACAACCCCCAAATTGTGAGAGATCAAAATGACTGCGGAGTTGAATTTCTCCTTTAGCCTTTTGATAAGCTCAAGAATTTGCGCTTGTATGGTGACATCCAATGCTGTTGTGGGTTCATCAGCAATCAGTAATTCCGGCTCGGCCACCAATGCCATTGCGATCACTATGCGCTGTTTCATACCTCCTGAGAATTGATGGGGATACTCATTTTGCCGAATTGCCTGAATCCCTACCATGCTTAATATCTCGTCAACTTTTGCATTTTTTTCTCTCTTTGTCATTCTTGGAAAGTGGCATTTCAGTACCTCAAGGATCTGATCGCCCAAAGTGTGGACAGGGTTCAGGCTTGTCATAGGATCTTGAAAAATCATAGATATCCGCTTACCTCGCAAAGAGAGCATAAAAGCCTTTGAAGCGGTAATGATCTCATCACCATTGTATACTATGCTACCGCTTGTTATCTCGCCGACATTGGCAGGAAGCAGCTTTAGAGTCGAAAGAGCCATAGTAGTTTTGCCAGCGCCTGTTTCACCGACAAGACCCAATTTCTCACCCGGTTTCAATTTAAGCGAAAAACCATTTAGAGCGTGCACGACAGCGTCATCGGTGTTGTATTGCACATAAAGATCTTTTATGTCAAGTAATGGCTTCTCGGCTGTATCTAAAACTACATTATCCATATTAGTCCCTCAGTTCTAGTTTTTCGTTCTTGGATCGAAAGCATCTCTAAGCCCATCGCCTATAAAGTTAACCGACATGACCGCAAGCCCAATACAAATACCCGGGATGATCCCTAAATGCGGAAAGCTCCTGATGTGTATTTTACTTTCCGACAGAATGGTTCCCCATTCAGGCGTCGGTGAAGCTACGCCTAAACCCAAAAAACCCATTGCGGAAATTGATATGATCGCTTGTCCCAAAGTAAGTGTGGCTGCCACGATAATCGGCCCCATGCCATTTGGCAACACATGCTTCGAGATGATTCGTATCGAAGAGGCGCCGTAACACCGGGCTGCTTCAATATACTCCATATTGCGCAAGTTAAGTATCGATGCTCGCACAATACGAGCAAACCTTGGAGCCATACCGATAGCGACGGCAATAATAAGTCTATCCACACCATGTCCCAAAGCCGTGACTATAGCCATAGACAACAACGTCGGAGGTATTGCCATGAATATATCAACAATCCGCATAACTATTGTATCAGTCTTAGCTCCAAAGTAACCGGCTATACCGCCCAAGAAAATTCCGATTACAAACGTAAGCGCTACTACGCCCAAACCGCCGAAAAGAGATATTCGCCCACCATATAGTATGCGCGCGAAAAGATCGCGGCCATACTCGTCAGTGCCAAACAGGTTCCGGCTATTTGGCGTCGCGAATCGGTTTTGAAAGTTCTGTCGTATCACTTTATCATAAGAGACGAACAGAGGGGCGGCAAGAATGCTCAAAATCATTATACCAAGAATAATCAGACCAATAATCGCCAATTTGTTTTTACGGAAACGGAACATAACCAATCCCATTGCGCTACGTCCCGCAAGATTTTTTGTTTTTTTCATTTCTTTCTCCCCTTACGACGCCAAATCAATGCGAGGATCTATTTTGGCGCATAATACATCGACCAAAAGGTTAATTACTCCGACTATGACTGATATGAACACAAGCATCCCCATGACAATAGGTATATCACGAGTTACTACTGCATTAACTAACAAGGATCCGATTCCTGGTATGGCGAAGATTATCTCGGTTATAACGGCTCCACCAATACTGGTCGCGAAAGAAATACCTACCTGAGTAACAACAGGCATCATACCATTTCGCAATGCATGGTGCATTATCACCAAGTGTTCGGGTAAGCCTTTCGCTCTCGCGGTACGCACATAATCCTGTCGTATGACGTCGAGCATGCTTGAGCGGCTCATTCGTATCATGGCTGCCAAAGTATTCGCTCCAAGAACTATAGCAGGTAAGACGAAGTGCTTCCAACTTCCTGTCCCGGCAGCAGGAAGCCAGCCTAAAATAAGGCCGAATAGTATTTGACACATCAAACCTAACCAAAACGCCGGTATCGAAAACAAGAGCATAGCGAAAACCATGGCGGAGTAGTCAAACGGTCGGTTTTGGCGGATTGCAGAAATAATGCCCATAGGTATCCCAATGGATATTGCCAAAAGAGTTGCTAACACAGCGACAAGAAGAGTATTGGGTAATCTTAGAAAAAACTCGCCCGCTACGTCCCGACCCGTGATCCATGACGTACCCATATCACCCCGAAATAATCCGCCAATATACCGCGCATATTGTACTAAAACAGGTCTATCAAGCCCCATTTTCGCATGTTGTTCGGCAATCTGCTCAGCGCTTGCATCCACACCTAAAATCAAAAACGCAGGATCTCCGGGAGCAAGACTGAGAACAATGAAAAGGATGAAGGTGATACCGAGTACGACAGGAACAAGCATTATGAGCCGTTTCACGATATATTTCAGCAAAACATCACAACCTTTCGACTGGTAAAGAAACTAAGCTGCTACTGATGTGCTGCGAATCGTCCGGTCAGAGGGATAAAGTGTAGATCTGCCCTTAATACACCCGTGTCGGCTAGTTCTTAAGCTAGCCGACACGGAGAGGAGTCACTTCAATCTAACATCACAGCTAATCGTCCAGATATATGTCCAGACAGACACACCAAGATATAACACTTACCGAAATCTCTCAATCTCCAAGAAAAAATTACTTAAACTAATTGCGTTTATCACCATGACCAAAATCTGAAATTAAATATGCCGAGGCAGTGTGCTTCTACACCACTTAAACCGGTGTTGTAGGCGATAGTTTGGATCATGTTGTATAACGGCACCAAATAAGCTTCTTCAGTCGCAATATCTACTGCCTGCCTTATTATCTCTGCCCTTTCCGGCCCCATGATGGTACGGGAATGCATCATTATATCGTATATCTCTCTTGTACGCTGGTACTGACTATGCTGCGAGAAAGCAAAGCCGGCTTCAGGAACCATGAAAGTCGCACTGAAATGGTCGGAGTCAACCAATGAACTGGTAGCTGCAAGAATTACGCCGTCATATAGTCCCCCGATCCACAACTCATTATATGTTACGCCATCCACTGCATTAACCATAACATTCAAACCAATATCCATTAGTTGTGCCTGAATTATGCGCGTTGCTGTTTCTTCAGGGGTATTGGCTCTTGTAACGATAACTATTTCCTCATTATTATAGTTTGAGGCCGCCATGTACTGTCTTGCAATATCGAGATCATGCGGTACAACCAGATAGTCCGTTGGATGCCCCCCGTACATCGGAGCTAAATCAATATCAAGTACTCTCGCCATACCTTCGTTAACGCCGATATTGATATCCTCCTTGTTAATTGCGTGTTGAATGGCTCTGCGAACATTTCTATCCTCTAGCGGTGAACCACCCCATTCAGACAAGAATAGTGTAATGCGGGAAACGGAGTCTATGCCGGTCCAAGCTACACCCCTAGCCTCATCTAACCTCAAACAAGTTGTTATTGATGGGTTACGCAAAGCATGAACATCGCCGTTTTCTAATGCAATAATTTGGGTGGCTGCGTCGGGCATTACTCTTATAAAGACAGTTTTTATGGAAGGCTCGCCGCGCCAGTGGTTTTCAAAGGCTTCTAAAGTTATTACATCACCGCTGACGGCGGATATAAACTTATATGGTCCTGTTCCTATCGGGGCTTCCATATATGTTTGCATCCCCACCCTGTCAAAATAAGCTTTGCTGACGATCGGCGCAACTCTGGAGGATAAACCAGTCATAATAGCCGCGTGCGGTGATTCCATGTGAATGTCTACAGTACTTCCATCAACTACTTCTGCTCGACCAAAATTTGGTAGTAGAGCAGCGCCTAACGGACCCGCAGCTCCCCTTTCAAGAGAGAACACGACATCCTCAACCGTCATTACACTTCCATCGTGAAATTGAACACCCTGCCTTATTGCTAAACGAATGCGATTTCCATCATCCAGGATTTCCCACGACTCTGCCAGACCCGGCGAGAGCGAACCGTCAGCATTCAAAAAAGTTAGGGTATCGTAAACATTGCTTAGAACGAGAAAATCGTCAGCGGTGCTTCCTCTATCGGAAAGAGGATAGAAAAGAACCGGTTCTCCGATAGTCGCCAAAATGACGTGATCTCTTACCGGCTCGCCAGTCGCGCTGGCGGCACAACCGGCAAGAACTCCTACACACATTACTGCCGCAAAAAGTATGCCTATTACCTTCTTCATTGATTTCTCTCCTTTTTCATTTTTACTTTGCATTGCTTTATATATTGCATTTGCCGCCTGCTTGATTCATTAAGACGCATATTTAATATGATTCGCTGCCAAAACGACGGGATTAAGGCTGGTCGAAAAACGCACAGCACACTCATAATACAATACATTGTTTTATATATTGCTGAATCGCAAGTTATCATGTAATCTGGTGTTTGTCAATAGTCAATAATAGTGTCTGTCAATAATAGTGTCTATAAGAACTCTCCAACCTCCAATCAACCCTCCCCGAGTGAGTTTTTCCGGAAAAATAAGGATTTTTTGTCCTTAAAAAAGCATTCAACAATTTCCCCTTTGATGAATATTCGCCGTTTTTCTTGATTTCAATCTGGAAAGTTCGTGTCTTAAACGTCATAGTAGTTACACCTAGCTAGTGAAAGCTTTTTTCTATCAAACATAGCTTAACGCCTGTTTTTACAACAGGCTAGTGAGGTTTTTAATTTCTTCGGTGGAAATCCGAAATAACATATTTTTATTAGCATCAATATGACGTTTGATTATACTATTAAATAATTGCGCAACGATTTCTAATATGTTATACTGCATTTTGGTCGTATATTTATTTTTTTGCCAGCTAAAATTGTTCACTTACTAAGATTCAACCGGGTGATTTCTTGCGAAATTTCAATTCTAATGAAAGAAGGGTTGAAATATGAGTTTTATGTTTAAGCCACTTACATACGATGATCCAAACGCTGTGAACTACCCGATACTCACAAAAGAAATAAAGAACAGCATAACTTTTGGCACGACAAACAGCGCCGTAAAAATCGCCGCATTCATTAGAAAAAAGCTGGAGGAAAGTAGAGGCAAAGGTATTGCAGTGGCTTTAGATGGTTACGCCAGCGCTGATTTCAGCAGTCTTATGGGTGCAATTACCCAGAGTCTTAGGCAGGATGGCATATTAATTGCTATCAAAGAGATGAAAGATATCTATCTATCAATTGAAGAGTTAGATAAAAAGCTTATCGACAGCTTGCCTCAAAATTTGGACGAAGACCCGGTACTACTTTTTGGTCGTCGATTCGGCGGTACGTTTTCTGATCTGTTTGACAAAAAAGCAGTTGAAGAAACAGTAAGAAAGATAAGTAATGTTATCGACAACATGGTGTTTTTTCTTGTTGGTTACGGCAGTGCTTCCGAAGCGTTCAGAAACATACTCGATTTTGTGGTGTATATTGACGTAACACCCAAAACAGCTGCCATCAGGGCGAGAAATGGTCAGCTTATAAACATTGGCGATAGAACACCGCGCCGATTCAGCGAGCTAATGCGCCGAAATTATTATGTGGATTTTGAGGTGATCCTTGACTCAAGAAAGCATCTTTTAAGAACAAACAGGATCGATTTTTACATCTGCGGTGATAAACAGGATGATTTCATTCTCATGGATGGTGAGACACTTTCCGAAATTCTCGAAACTTTGCTTAAATCGCCGTATCGATGCATGCCGGTTTATCTTGAGGGGATCTGGGGTGGGGAGTTTGTTCGAAAAGTCAGGAAGCTTCCTAAAGAATATAACAATATCGCGTGGGTATTCGATATGATTCCGATGGAAGTGAGCGTTGCTGTGGATGTAGACGGCAAGACAATTGTATTTCCGCATTTTACTGTGATACAGAAATATCCGGAACTTTTAATGGGAGAGAAATGTGCTGAAGTCTTCGGCGGATATTTCCCGATACGTTTTAATTATGATGACACCTATCATTCCGGCGGCAATATGTCAATACAAGTCCATCCCGGCGAGACATACTGTATGGACAAATACAACGAATTGGGACGCCAGGACGAAGCTTACTATGTCATAGCGACAGGTCATGGCGCGAAAACTTTCGTTGGCTTAACTGAAACAGCGAATTCAAAAGAATTTGTCGAGTTAGCCAAAAACTCAGAAAAGACAGGCATAGATATTGATTATGAGAAATATATTAATGCCATCGAATCAAAGCCGGGTGTTCAGATTATGCTTCCGGGTGGAACTATACACGCATCCGGTAGAAACCAACTGATCTTAGAACTAGGATCGCTTACAGTTGGTTCATATACATATAAAATGTATGACTACAACCGCGTAGACAGAGAAGGAAATTTACGACCGATACACAGCAAATGCGGCGAAGCGGTTCTAAGGTTCGATCGAACAACAGATTGGGTCAAAGAAAACATTGTAATGAAACCAAAGCTTATCGAAAAGGGGAGCGGCTATAAAGTATACCTTATAGGAAATACTGAGCTGATGTACTTCCAAACCTACAGCATTGAGCTCGATATAGGCGGGCAGGTCGAAATGTGCTCAAACGATCAATTTACCGTTCTTACAATGGTAGATGGGGAAGATGCCCTAATCTACTCCAAGCAGAATCCTAAATTCTGCTACGATCAAAAATTCTTGGATATCATCATTGTCCCAGCAACAATTGACGTTTTTGTTATAAAGAATACTGGATATCAACCCTGTGTGATCCATAAGACCGTATTAAAGGAAGGGTATCAAAGATTTCTGGATCCGCAAAAAAATTAATATTTTAAAAAGGTGATGTCGTTGGAACCATTATTTTTACGACCTTATTACAAGAAGACAGTGTGGGCTGGAACCAGACTGTCAAAAATAAGAGGATTGGATAAATCAGATAAACTTGGCATTTCCAGAGAAATATGCGCTTACAAAGACGAAGGGAATATTATCGAATCCGGAGAATTTAAGGGGCAGAGCATAACTGATCTGATAAAAAGCCATCAAGTTGAATTAATGGGTAATGATAATAGTGGTCAACTTATTCGAGTTGCTTATATGGATACGGATAAAGCGCTTTCTATTCAAGTACATCCCGGAGATGAGTACGCAAAAGCCGTTGAAAATGATTATGAAAAATCAGAAGCCTGGTATATATTGGATTGCGCTGAAGACGCATATATAACTGCCGGAACAACCATTACTGATAAAGGCAGGTTGAAAGAAGCCGCCCTTAACGGTAGCATAGAACAATATACCAGAAAAATTCCCGTTAATAAAGGAGATTTTGTGCTGATACCTGCTGGGTTGCTTCATGCGTGCTGTGAAGATATGTTCGTAGTAGAGATAGGGAGTTTTGGTGGTATAACCTACAGAGTTTACGATTACGGCAGAGGGCGCGAGCTTGATATCGAAAAATCCTTTGATGTTATCGACACAGAAATTCAATGCACGTTGTCAAGTTTCCCTAAAGCAGAACTCGGAAAAGGATATAAAAAGTTGGAGGCTATTCGTCATCAACTATTCAAATCAAACGTAATTGACATAAAACACGAATACAAGACAGAAAAAAGTGGTAATTATGTCGTAATAACGGTTGTCGAGGGGGTCGCGGAACTTGTAGTAGAAGAAAAACGTTGCATTATCCCATATACAAGATCAGTCCTTATACCGGCATGTATCAGAAATTTTGAAATTGTCGGCGAGTGCCGAGTTATTGAAAGTTACAGGTAGATAGTCACAACTGAATGACCCAGCCTCATCGTCTTCGAAAAAACTGATACTAATTCGCTTTCAATTTTTCGCGTTATTTGCATGCATGAATGTTTCAGATTGGCAAAATATTGCCCCCCGTCGTTTATAACCGAAGTTCATGATGCCCGCTTTATTGATTCCAAGAGGTAACTTTTAGTCACCCTATTTCCTCTTTAAGTATGTTAAGGTAGCGATGTCATCTTCAGGAATCTACTAAAGGCTATGAGTACTGTAACAGAAAGCCCGGAATCTGGGAAGGAAGCAAAAATGATTGCGCACTCCAAATACACGATGCACATAGCTGCTTTCACGACAGTGTTCATGTGGTCGCTGGCCAATGTGCTCACAAGGATTGCCGTCCTGTATTACACGCCTGACACATTATCATTTTTGCGTTACGCTGTTGCGTCGTTCGCGCTGCTCGGTTATGCGTTTGTAAAAAAAATGAGACTGCCTGCTCTTCGTGACGTTCCGTGGTTCGTTTTGGGCGGCGCAACAGGTTTTGCGGGTTTCTCATACGCGTTCAATCTGGGAGCAAGAACTGTCCCCGCGTCGATTATCGGGCTTATTCTTAATACAACGCCCATCGTCACGGCTATTTTCGCTTGGCTGCTGCTGCGAGAAAACATTGGGCGCGTAGGCTGGTTTTGCGTGGGCGGCGCGTTTTTCGGCGTCGGTATTATCACGTTCTCAGGCGACGGCCTGTCGATAGGCCCGGGTATCTCCTTCGTTTGTTTGTCAGCCGTGTTTACAAGCATTTACAACATATTCCAGCGCAAACTGCTCGAACGTTACAACCCGCTTGAAATCACGACCTACTGCATTGCGGCGGGGGCGCTGCTGCTTTCGGTCTTTTTGCCAAAATCAGCCGCGCAGCTTGCCCACGCGCCCGCCGGGCAAATTGCCAATGTTGTCGTACTGGGTCTCTTCCCGACTGCGCTTGCATACCTTTGCTGGGCGTTTGCTCTCAGTATCGCCAAAAACACAAACGATGTCATTAACTACATGTTTTTGATCCCTATACTCACCATCGCGCTGGGTTGCTGGTTGCTTGGCGAATTGCCGCGCCTGGCTGACTACGCCGGTGGGGCAATCATTATTCTGAGCGTTGCCATTGCGCATTGGCGCGTTAATGACGCAAAGGGGTAACCTGGGGATGAGAAAGAATGGCTGAAGAAAGTATCAATATCGACGAAGACATCTCCTTTGTTACGGACAGGCGTGTGGCGCGGTTTTGCAAATCGAAGGGTTCATAAGGACAGAAGACGTTTCGAGACAAATTTCTGTCTGTTCAATAAATAAAGAGCGTTTTCCTGCTATCTCCTCAAACTTCGCATTCAGCAACAGGGTCTCAGAAATAAGGAGTTGTCGAAGGCGATAAATTTTAAAAAATTCCTCTCACATTCTTTTATGCCCGCCCAAATAAGCCTTTACGACATTATCATCGTTTTTCAGATCCGAACCGGGGCCTTCGACTACGATTTTTCCTATGTCCATCACGTAGCCGTAATCGGCTAGGCTTAACGCCATTTTCGCGTTCTGTTCCACCAGCAGTATTGGCGTGCCGTCCTGGTGGAGCCGGCGGATAATGTCGGCTATGTCCTTGACTACCAGAGGGGCAATTCCCATGGAGGGTTCGTCCATCAACAGCAGTTTCGGCGCCGCCATAAGACCGCGTCCTATGGCAAGCATCTGCTGTTCGCCGCCGGACAGGGTGCCGCCCATCTGTCTGCTGCGCCGGCCCAATATCGGGAAGCGGTTGAATACGTCGTCCATGCGGCGTTTGCGTTCCACGTCATCTTTTAAGGAAAAAGAACCCAGCTCCAGGTTCTCCGCCACGGTCAAATCCTTGAATATTCGACGGCCCTCCGGCAGATGAATAAGTCCGCGTTTCACTATATCCTGAGGCGGCATTCTAGTGATGTCCTCGCCAAAGAAGGTTATCTTTCCCGCCGCCGCCGGCAGGAGTCCCGACACGGTACGGAGCGTCGTGGTCTTTCCCGCGCCGTTGCTGCCTAAAAGCGTCACAATCTGATTTTCGCGCACCTCAAAGCTGATGCCTTTTAAGGCCGCGACTTTTCCGTAATAGGTTTCCATATTTTCGACTTTTAATATAACGCCGCTCATTTGCCGTCCTCCTCGTCCTCGGCGCCCAAATAGGCGTCTATTACAAGAGGGTTGGACTGCACCTCCGCCGGTGTGCCCTCGGCTATTTTTTTGCCGAAGTTGATAACCACGACTTTTTCCGACACCTCCATTACCAGGCCCATGTCATGTTCAATTAAGAAGACTGTTATACCCAGCTCGTCCCTGAAGCGGCGTATCAACGCGACCAGCGTTTCCTTCTCCTCGTGGTTGAGGCCCGCGCCGGGCTCGTCCAGCAGCAGCAGTTCCGGTTGTGAAGCAAGGGCGCGCGCCCATTCGGTGCGGCGCTGATCTCCGTAGCTCAGGTTTTTGGCAGTCTTGTCTTTTTTGTCCAGAATACCTATGAACTCCATGCAACGCACGGCGTTTTCGTAAATCTCGCGTTCTTCGCGCCGTTGGGCCGGATAGCGGCACAACGCCCCCAAAACGAACTGCTTTCCGGTTCTATGGGCGCCGCTCATGACGTTTTCCTGCACAGTCATGTTCTTAAAAAGCCGCACATTCTGGAACGTGCGTATGATACCCTTGTAAGTGATCTTAAACGGCGGCAGGTTGATAAGCGATTCATTCTTGTACAGTATGGATCCGGAGGTAGGTTTATAGAAGCCCGTCAGACAGTTGAACGCGGAGGTTTTCCCGGCGCCGTTCGGCCCGATTAGCGCGGTTATGGAGTTATGTTCAATTTCGAAGCTCAGGTGATCCACTGCGGTTATTCCGCCGAAAATCATTGTCAGATCGTTAACCTGCATCAACGACATGCCGCAAGCCCCCTAGCGCTTTCGTTCAGGCCAGATTCCCTGCGGCCTGTTGATCATCACAAAAATAAGCAGTATGCCAAAAAACAGCATACGCGTATTGCCGATAACCGGTACATCGCGAACCATCTCCGGGAATATCGCGAAGAAGGCCGCTCCCAGCATGACTCCCGGGATCTTTCCCATACCGCCCAGCACCACGCCGAGCAATACGTTTGCGCTCTCCGTAAACGGAAAGGCGTCCGGAGAAATGGCGGTCTTCTGGACGGCGTAGAAGCTGCCGGCAATACCTGCAAGCACGGTACCCACGATAAAAGCAAAAAGCCTGTATTTGGCCGTATCAATACCCATGGCTTGGGCCGCGTCCTCGTCCTCGCGTATGTATTCCAGCGCGCGCCCGAAGCGGGAGTTCTTGATCCGGCTTGACACAATAATGAATATTACGACCAGTACCAGGAACACATAATACCAGTGATGTATCCTCCTCAAGTGGATACCGAAGAAATAAGGCCGCGCTATGGCGATGAGTCCGGTGGCCGAACCGGTGATGTTAAGGTTTCGCGCCGTAATGCGCACTATTTCACCAAAACCGAGGGTCACTATGGCCAGATAATCCCTCCGAAGCCGCACCGTCGGCAGTCCTATCAAACAGGCGGCGATTATGGATACGACTATGGAGACGGGTATCGTCAGCCAGAAACTCCAGCCGTAGGTTTTTATCAATATGCCGGTGGTGTAGGCTCCGATGGCGAATTTAGCCGCATAACCCAAGTCGAACATACCGCAATATCCCAGTATTACATTCAGGCCGAGGCAGAGCAGCATATAAAACATCGCGTTCTGCAGGACCTGGAGCACGTAGTTATTGGCAAACTGTGGAACGGAGGCGGCTATCGCGAGCAATATGATGTAAGTACCCCATCTTATCGCCTTTTGATCCAAAAGATCGTAACCTTTGTCGACCAACCGGGCAAAAAAACCGAGCCTTACGTCCTCGTTTTCCATTGGCTACATCCTTTCAATCTCTGTTTTGCCCAGCAGGCCGGTGGGTTTAAATATAAGCATGACAATAAGTATTACGAAGGCAAATACATCCTTCCACGCCGAACCGAAAAAATGCGTGCCAATGGCTTCCAGAAGTCCCAAAAGAAGACCGCCCAGCATTGCCCCGGGTATTGAGCCGATGCCGCCGATAACCGCTGAGGTGAAAGCTTTCATGCCGATAATATACCCCATGGAAAAATGCACATTGCCGTAGTACACGCACGCCATGCCCCCCGCCACGGCCGCGAGAGCCGAGCCTATTATGAAGGTGAGGCCGATAACCGCCGGCACGTTTATTCCCATCAGTCGGCACGTGTCCATGTCCGAGGATATTGCGCGCATGGCCTTTCCCCACATCGTCCGGCTTATGAAACGGTGCAGTCCAGCCATCAAACCGGCGGTGATGAGAACCAGGACTATTTGTATGTAGGTTATCCTTATTTCTCCAAACCGAAAGCCGGCTGTGTTGTCGAGGCCGCTTGTGAAAAAGAGGAACTGGCTGTTTGTCGCGACCATTACGGAATTGGAAACCACCAACGACACCCCTATCGCCGTTATCAGGAGTGACAGTCTGGGCGCGTCAAACAGCGGTTTATAGGCTATTCGCTGAATTAAAAAACCCAGCGCGGCGCAAAATATCATTGCCGCGACGATCGACAGCACAATGCCCGGCACGCCGCCAATTACGCCCGAAATAAAGCCGAAAGCGGTATAACAAATAAAAGCGCCGGTCATATATATATCTCCGTGAGCAAAGTTAAGGAGTTTGATAATGCCGTAAACCATCGAGTAACCCAATGCCACGAGCGCGTAGAAGGAACCCAGGATCAACCCGTTGATCACTTGCTGGATAAGTATCTCCCATAAAGAGAGAGGCAATTGTTCCACCTCCGTTTGGTGGATTTAATGAAATATGGCAGGCGCCGCAACGAGCGCCCGCCAGTTGATTTTTCGGCTGAACTTAATCCGGTTTTACATTTACCAGATGAAACGCGCCGTCCCTTATCTGCAATATGATGAAGTTGGAGATAGCCGGCTCATGGTTTTCGTTGAAACTTATCACGCCGGAAAGGCCGTCGTAGGTTATGTTCCGTACCTGGTCGCGCACGGCGAACGTTTCTATCGTGCCGGCTTGCTCGATGGCAAGCTTCAACATCATCAGGGTGTCGTAACTGATGTTGGAATATGTACCGGCAGGCAACCCGAATCTGTTCTGATAGGCTTCCATGAAGGCCTCGCCGCCCTCTACGAACTCGATGAAGGGAGGCGACGTCACATAGACGCCTTCTCCGGCCGGGCCGGAGGCCGTAATCAGCTCAGGGGACATTGATCCGTCGCCCACGCAAATGATGCCAGTGTAGCCGCCCTGCCTGAGTTGCTTTATTACGTTGGAACCGTCGGCGTAGTAGCCGCACCAGTACAGGAAGTCGGCTTGGGAATTGCGGACTGCCGTTACGATCGCGCTGACGTCGGCGGCGCCCTTCTCCATAACCTGGGTGGTTACTATTTCAAACCCGGCCGGAGGCAGAGCTTCGTCGCACAAATCGGACAGATTCTTTGTATACGCGTCTCCCTGGTGGATGATTGCCACTTTCCCTACTTCCAGGAAGTTCATCAGCTCGATGAGGCTCTTAATGGCGTCGGAGCCGGGGCTGTTTACCATGAAGGTCTGCTCGAGTCCGAGTTCCGTGATCTGAGTAGAGTTGGCAACCGAAACCAACATCAGGAGATCGGCGTCGTAAAACTGCTGCAGAGCCGGGATAGTTGAGCCGGAACAGTAACCGCCAACCACGAAATCCGGATTCTGCGCCAGAATCCTTGAAGCTGCCTGAGTCGACATGTTGGGATTACAACCGTCGTCGGCCTGGTAGAGTTCAAACTGACGCCCGAGCACGCCGCCGGCATTGTTGATGTCTTCTACGGCTAGTTGATAAGCGTTATACATATCATTGCCGTAGTAGGCCTCCGAGCCGGACGTTGGAACCATAACCCCGATTTTGATGTTCTCGGCGGCATGGCCTGCGGCGCCATAACCTACAATGAAACAGGCCGAAACCAAAATTGCCAGTATCGGCAGGTACCCCTTGAAAACTTTGGACATATTGCATTCCTCCTGTATTAGAAATGAAAAAACATCGCACAATTGTACTGGAAATTCGCGAATAGTGCAATTCTCAACTCTCAATTCTCATTCAGCAGCCGCAGTCCTCCATTTCCTGAATTAAATCCTTGTAAATTTTCAAGAGTTCCGCTTCCTGTTCGTCATTCAGGGGATCTCGCGGGTTTGTGAGGCTGGGGACAGTATCCATATGATTCCCCACAATTTTGCCGGACGCTATAAAAAAAACGTCAGGACTGTAAATCCGCGGATTCCCGCTATCGTCGGCACGCAAAAATTCCCTGGTATAATTCACCAGGGTCTGATAGCGCTCGTTATTTGCCTCGCGGTCCTCATAAAAATCGTAGTAAAAAATCCTTCCGCGCGATCCCTTATGCCGATCCAAATTCATTTGCAAAAAAGCTTTTTCCAAAACGGGGAAAGCGTTATGGCAGCGCGGGCAGTCGGGAAAGCCGAGCACAAGGATGCCGGTATCCCGTTCAAGCAGATTTACAGCTTCCTCAAAACTCGCGAAAATAAAAGGATTTTCCTTGGAAACAGGGTAGATTTCCGCGAAACGAGCCGCGTCATTTTCATGACCGGCAAACCAATCCATAGCGTCCGCGGCGGATGCGCAACAGACGGAAGACGTCAGCGCCAAACCCAGAGATAAAAAATATAAAATCAATTTTTTCATGAGTGAAGACTCCCTTCTTTGTTCGTAGAGCCCGCGAGCCGGAAGATTGCCTCGCGAAGTTCATTTACGCTTCGTCCGGAGCTCAAATTTTCCATTACTTCGTCAATCGTAACGCCGATATCATCGTCGATGCGGGAAAGGAATATTTTCTCATGGCTCGTGGTGTCGACGTGCGCCGGGTCGTAGAACAGTTCTTCGAACAGTTTTTCCCCCTTGCGGATACCTGTGAATTCTATTTTGATATCCTTGTGCGGTTCTCTGCCATGGAGTCTTATAAGGGTCTCGGCCATCGCCGTTATATTGACGGGTTCGCCCATGTCAAGGACGTACAGCTCGCCGCCTCGAGCCATCACCGCGGCCTGAAGCACGAGACTGACAGCCTCGGGTATCAGCATGAAGTACCTGCGCATCTCCGGGTGTGTCACCGTGACGGGGCCGCCTCTTGCGATCTGCTTCTCGAACAGCGGGACCACGCTGCCTCTGCTTCCCAATACGTTGCCGAATCTGACGACGATATATCTGGTTTGTGGATGAAGCTTTTGCGCGGTTCTCAACAGTCGCTCCCCAATGCGTTTTGACGCGCCCATCACGCTGGAAGGGTGAACGGCTTTGTCGGTCGAAATCATCATAAATCTTCCGACGCCGCAAGCTCCCGCCAGATCGGCAACGTTCCAGGTACCAAGCGCGTTCACCCGGAGCGCTTCTCTGGGATTCTCCTCCATCAAAGGCACGTGCTTGTGAGCGGCGGCGTGGAATACTATCTCCGGACGAAACTCCGTAAACACATGGGACATGGCGCGCTCATCAGCCGTGTCCGCTATTATGGTGCGATACGGCACGGAGGAACCTTCCTCACCGAGACGCTGAACGATATCGTAAATGGGCTGCTCCCCATGCCCAAGCAGTATGAGTTCCGACGGGTCGTGCTTAACCAGTTGGGCGCATATCTCACCGCCTATGGATCCCCCGGCTCCGGTCACGAGTATCCGCCGGCCTGATACCGAGGATGATATTTCAGCCTCGTCAAGCTGAATCGGCTCGCGTCTCAGAAGGTCCTGAAGCTCCACCGATCTGAGGCTGCCAAGTTCTATAGCGCTCCCGGCAAGCTCTCTTATACTCGGCAGTACTCTCACCTCGACGTTAAAGACGGACAGCGCGTCCAGATATTTGCGGACTTGTTCACCGCTTGCGGCAGGCAGAGCTATGAGCGCCGCCTTAATTTCCTTATCGCGGCAGATATCAGACAGCTCATCGTCGCCTCCGAGCACAGGCATGCCCGCTATCATCTTGTCTTTTTTTTGCGGATCGGAGTCGATGAAACCAACGGGCGAAAAAGACGAACCGCTTCTTTGGAGGTCTCTGGCGAGAAATGCTCCCGCTTCGCCCGCGCCTATAATTATCGTGGGCCTTGACTCGGATTGAATGACGTTCTGCGAAATGGTATAAAATTCGGCAAGCCGCCACGACGCCCGCATGGAGCCAATAAAAACTATACCGGCGAATATCATTATTGCCAGCGATGATCTGGGAATTAACATTGCCTGCGAAAAGTAATAGGCGCACAGGAAAAGCGCGACCCCGAGCAGATATGACCGAACGAGCCCGGCGTATTCCTCCACGCTTGCCTGAGGCCAGTGGATTCGATAAACGCCGGACAGCCACATAACGAACGTTACGCAGAGTGGAAATACTGCGGCGGAGAGGAGAAGATCGTTGCGAAACTCCGGCGCCAGCAAAAACGTGAGGCGAAGGGCGAATCCGAGGTATGAGGAGAGGGCGAGCAGAGCGAAGTCCAGCGCCGCTACCTTCCTGTTTCGTCCGGCTAATGCCAGCCAGAAATGTAATAATTTCCCTCTCAATTTATTTATCTTCTATATGATCAGTTTGTTGCCTCTGTTCGAACCCGGGGGCGGCGACATTCTGTCCAACTGATGCAGCACATCGGACGAGGCGACGGCTATCGTCGATTTTCGTGACTCTTCGCGGGCGTACTCCTTGAGTTTTTTGTCGTACTCCTCCATAGCCTGCTTGATCGCGTCGATGTCGCCGCGTATCCATTGGAGAATGCCTTCAGCCACCGCGCGCACTACTTCGTCATTCGGCAGTTCCTGCAGCATGCCCAGCTCTTTGAGCATACGATGCTCCTCGCGCACCGACTCCATGACGTCCTCGTCCGTTATCAGGCCTTTTTTGTACAAGGCTCTGGTTACCACGTTGAACCTCGTCTTGCCATTCTCGTCGCTCATCGCGAGGGATTCCACCCTCGACAACAGCATTGTTATAACTTCTTCCAAACTTATGTGCATCGGAAGCGCCATATTCATACCTCCAATTTAAATATAAATTCGCGCACATTTTATCATAATTGCAGGTTGGTATGATATGCGTATATTTTGTGCTATAGTAACTTAAAGTATTGCTGTAATGCCTGATAAACGGGCGGCGGGCAGGATATGTACGCGTCTTTTTAAGCGAAAATGTACCAGGGGGAATTTATGTATTGCATTCGTCACTGAGCAAACCTTACATCATAAAATCGCTCTGCTTTTCATTTATCGCCGCATTATGCTGGGTTTTTGCCGATGGAGCGCGGGATTTGGCGACCGGGGCGGCGGATGGAATAATGATGATCACGGCGGTTTACAGTCTTCTCGTATGTTTCTCTCTTTCGCTCCTCAATCTGCTGCCGGCAATAATTGCCAGATTCATAAGGCTGGCCGTCGCCGAAGAGCCATTCGAACGAACCGGCGGCGTCCTTGCGTCGTTAATCCACTACGCCACAGTATATGTGTTTTTATTGATACCTTTTCGAATAGTAACCGGCGCGTATCCTCTGAATTCTCAAATGATGCCGGGACTCATGGGTTATTTCGCGTGGGCGGTTGCCTCATACGTTGCGGCTTATTTCGTCCTTACTATGCCTAAGATGATCAGGAATACGATGGATATATACATTCCGCTGAATGATTCGGAAAAATGCCTCATGGCGCTGGGGGATTTTATGACGGTCATGGCGTCCACCCTGGGAGAGCGGCGCAAGATAGACAAGCTGTGGCTGGCGGTCTCCAATTACCTCAAGGACAATGGCAGGATACAGAAGCTGGTTTTGAACAAGGGGCTGCGTCACGACGAAATAGCTTTGAACGCGGTCGGCAGTGTCGCGTATAAATTACTCGCCGAAGGTGAACTGCATGCCGCGTTCGGAACCCTCTCCCCCGACGGAGAATATGTCAGAAAAGTATGGTGGATGACGGCAAACGAACTCGTACGGCGTTCTTATTACAAGCCCGAAGACGTCGATCAGGGCATCCGGTCGCTCGATGCGGCGATAGTGGCGGTTGGTCCAAAGTGACAATCCGATGAGATATCCCGCGCTCGTAATAAACAGTGAAACGGTACTCGGAAACGCGCGCGCGGTGGAATCCGTCTGCCGCTTACACGGAATTGACGTATGGGGCGTGACTAAGGGATTGTCCGGAGACCCGCGCCTTGCTGAAATATATACGAAAGCCGGATTCGCGGGATGCGCGGACAGCCGCATTGATAACCTCTCCGGTATAAAGGAAGCCGGAGTGCGCGCACGTTTGCAAATGATGCGGATAGCTATGCGGTCGGAACTGGAGGAGTTGGCGCGTATTGCCGACGTCTCTTTGCAGTCTGAGGTATCGACGATAATAGCGCTCGACTCGATATGTTCGTCGCTTGGCGTTTCGCATGAAGTATTGCTGATGATTGACGTTGGTGATCTGCGGGAGGGTTTTTGGGAGACGGAGATCGCCGGCGCGACCGGCAAACTAAGAGAACTGTCAGGCGGTGTTGAAATCCGCGGAGTGGCAACAAATTTCGCATGTGCCTCCGGGGTATTGCCGACGCCGGAGAACATGTCCCGGCTGGTGAAGGTTCGCGACTTGGCCGGTGGCATCCTGAAGATCGACATGCCCGTTATAAGCGTTGGGGGAACATGCTGTCTTAAGGTAATAGAGGCTGGGCTGGCTCCGAAAGAGATCAACGCGTTGCGCATCTGCGAGGGCATACTGCTGGGAACCGATACGGCTTCAGGCCGTGACATACCGTGGCTGTCGCGTGACGCGCTGCGGATAGAAGCCGAAATAATCGAATGCAAGGACAAACCGAGCGTGCCTGTTGGAGAGATCGGTTTTAAGGCGTTCGGAGAGAAGCCGGTATTCACGGACAAAGGCGCGAGACGCCGCGCGATTTTGGCAATCGGCAGACAGGACGTAAATGTCGACAGGATTTCTCCGATGGAAGAAGGCGTAACAATAGCGGGCGCCTCAAGCGATCATCTGATCGTGGATGTGACGGAGGCGTCGGAACTTGAACGATACAGGCCCGGGGCCGTCATGTCATTTTTGCCGCGTTATCCCGCCATGCTCGCCTGTTCAACGTCGCGGTATGTGGAAAAAATTTTCGAGTGAGCGCGAAAATATTGTCGCTGAACCAAGCGCACATAACCGGAGAACTGTAGATCATACCCATGCACTCTGTCGGACGAAAAAATTTTTTCGAAAATCCTCAAAGACACGGAAAAATCGCCGACTGACTTTACCGCTTTTTCCTCAACACGCACAAACTCTCCACATGCGAGGTTTGCGGGAACATGTCCCAGGCTTCGAGATGCGTCATTTCGTATCGACCGCTCTCCATCAGCCTCGCGGCGTCGCGCGCCAGCGTCGCGGGATTACACGAGATATAAATGAAATTTTCAGGCGACATCAGGGAGATCATATTTATCACGTCTTCCGACGCGCCGGTTCTCGGCGGGTCAAGCACAATCGTGTCGTAAGATTTCTCGTGCGCGCGGGCGCTTGAGCCGCTCAGGAAATCCTCCGACGAGCTCTCGAAAACCCGGACGTTTGCCAACCCGTTGCGTTCCATGTTCTCTTTCATAAGGCGAACCGACGGCCGCCACTCCTCCACGGAGTCAACGCTCTCCGCGACATCCGCCAGATATGCGGTGAGACTGCCGACGCCTCCGTACAGTTCCAGCACATTTGACGCTCCCAGGTGTTTCGCCGTCTCCGCTGCGCGCCGGAAAATCCGCTCCGCCTGCGCGGTATTTATCTGGAAAAACGAGGATATATCCACACTGAAGTTGAATTTGTCCAAAGGTAGGGATAGCGAATTGCCGCCGCAAATCTTCCTGAACACCGGACCCCACACGAAGTTATCGCGGCCCGTTTTAATGTTCAGAACCGAACCCGCAACGCCGCTCGAACCGGACATCATTTTCTGGTGAATGTCGCGCAGGCGGCCGAACTCCCTTTTGGTAAGCTCACGTGCGACGATCGTTCCGGCGAGCGTCATACCTCCGCCGGTTCGCGCCGCGATTCCCCTGACGACGCCTTTCCCGCTCCGTTCGTCATAACCGCTCAGGTCGGAATTTTTGACAGCGGTTATCATCTCCGAAACCATCCGCTCCAGTGACGATTCCAGCACCGGACACCCCTCAAATTCGACGATACGATGACTTCGCCTCTCGTAATAACCAACTTTTCCGCCTACAGGAAGCACTGTCTTGTTGCGATAAGCCCACTCTTCGGGCGACGGGTTGCACACGACTTCAAGGGAGGGAGTGATATGACCGATACGCTTCATCGCGCCGGCGAGTATATCACTTTTGATGCGGAGTTGTTCCTCATACGAAACGTGCTGCAACTGACAGCCTCCGCACGCGCCGTAAATCGAGCAACGCGCCTTCGTCCGGTTAGGGGAAGCGGATAGCACTTCGACGACTGAAGCAGCCGCATACTTCCTGCTGACACGATCGAGGCGGCAAGTTACGCGCTCGCCTGTTATAGCGCCCGGCACGAACACGACAAAACCGCCGCCGTTACGTTCGATGCGGCCGATTCCCTCGCCTTCGCTGTTGATTCCGGTTATATCTACCGTTATGATATCTTTTTCTTTCATGATCAATATGGCTCACCTGAGTTTGATTTTTTAAAATAAAAAAAAGTTTTTTACTATTGTTTTGTATATTCCAACGCGACGTTATGGAGCTTACGGTTGGATGCCAGGAAATGTCTTTCTCCGGTATCGGTAAAAGAAAAATCCTCTCCGCGCCAATTTGTAAACACACCCCCCGCTTCAAGCAGAATAGCGCATCCGCCCGCGCAATCCCAACTATTCAAGCCCTCTGATAAAAAAATCCCGCCCCTGCCGCAGGCAATATAGCAAATATCCAAAGCCGCGGAACCGGTCACTCTGTAGTCGATGCAGTCAATAAAAACCCGTTCAATCACTTTGGAGGAGCGGCTTTGCGTTCGATCCTGATACGGGTTTGTCTCGGCTAACACCAAGGTCTCCTCCATACGCGCGTCGCCGCATACGCGTATCGGATTGCCGTTAAGGTAAGCGCCTTCTCCCTTAACGGCGGAAAACATTTCTCCTGACGCTGGATTGTAAACAACCCCCAATACAGGCTCCAGATTATGCAAAAGCCCTATAGAGATTGCGTAAAGAGGCAATGAGTAAATCAGATTTGTGGTTCCGTCCACCGGGTCAATTATCCAGCAATAACCATTATCCACTTCCTGGGACTCGGCCTCCTCGGAAACGACTTTGGAGCCCGGCAGTAATTTCGGAAGCTTCTCAAGCAGTAAATCATTGACCGCTAAATCAACCCGGGTTACAAAATCTTTGGAACCCTTGGCGGTAACCCGCCCGGCATTCTCTGAAGAGAACAGGCTTGAGGCCTCAAGAGCTAAATTTCGGCTCTCTTTTAACAGCGCGCCGTTCATGCTGATTTTCCTTTCAACTCGGGAACTTGGAACCCTTTTTCCAGGATTTTATCCCGCGCATTTTCTTCAAGATGAACGAAATATACCCGATTTCGCATATCTTTTGGAATAATTCGTTCAAGATATGAAAGTCCCGCGTGGTTACCCGCTTCCTTAACCGATGCGTCTTGATATATAAAGCGGACGTCCCCGCTGTAAAACCGCTCCAATACCTCGGTTTACCGGCGCTCCTTCATCATTTTATAACCCTCGTCGAAGGCTCTTTCATTGAGTTCTTCGGTTCCTTTTGGAACATTGTCGAGGATTGCTTCCTTCAGCGACGACGGTTTTAACAGCTCCCTGATTTCCAGCACGCGGGCGGCGGCGCCGAGCGCCACCATGTTGGTGACTATCTCGCGGCCAAGTACGTCTCGCGCTGTTTTCACTATCGGCAGTCTGAATATCTCCGCGTCGAGTTCCGGCGTTTCTCTGACAAAGAAATCATCAAGGATAACGATGCCTCCGGCCGCCGTATCATGGGAATAGTCGTCGCACGATTTTTGATTAAGGATCACCTGGAGGTTCGGATTGGCAGCCTTTGGGTAGTCTATCTCGCCCCGGGCTATGACTACCTCGGACTTTGACGCGCCGCCTCGGGCTTCAGGACCGTATGACTGAGTTTGCACAGAATTCAGCCCCTGTTCTTTCAGCGCCGCGGCCTCTCCCAATATGACGGCGGCGAGTATGACCCCCTGTCCGCCGGATCCCGCAATGCGAATTTCGTAACGGTCGCTCATATCGGTCAACTCCTTACCTGGTCGACTAATCTGTCGTACTTTTTGGTGTATTCCTCAAAGTCGGGTTCGTGGAACAATTCCCCGATGACGTATTTGCCGGCAAGTTCTTCTTTTGACATGCCATCGGTTTTTGCCTTCATGACGCTGTTCTCCTTGAAGTAGTTGAAATTGTCCATCGGGCGTCCGCGTTTGTTCTTGCGGCCGTACTGCGTGTGGCAGTGGGTCATTATCTCTATCACGGAGAAGCCGTCGTGTTGAATGCCCTTCTTGATTAACGCCTCGCACATCGGAGGTTGGGCTATGGTGGCGCGCGCCACGAACGTCGCGCCCGCGCCAATCGCGAGGCGGCATATATCGAAGGGCGGATCCACGGCGCCGTACGGCGCGGTCGTGGCAATCGCGCCCACCGGGGTTGTCGGCGAAGCTTGCCCGCCTGTCATGCCATATATGTTATTGTTCATGACGATAGCGCATATTCCTATGTTCCTGCGGCAGGCATGAATGAAATGATTGCCTCCGATCGCGGAACAGTCGCCGTCTCCCATGACGTCTATCACTGTGAGCTCGGGGTTCGCAAGTTTGACGCCCGTCGCGAACGCCAGCGACCTGCCGTGCGCGGTGTGAAGGGTACATGCGTCTACGTAGCCCGGCAAACGGCTGGAACAGCCGATTCCGGACGCGAGAACCGTCTTGGCGGGATCCGCGCCGAGCGACGTAAGCGCGCGGAGCAAAGCGTGCATGGCTATTCCAAGTCCACAACCGGGACACCATATGTGCGGCATGAATTGTTTCCTTATCCATTTCATAACATCTTCGCGAGGCATCCTACGCCACCTCCTCTATATAAGACATAATCTCCGCAGGCTTGAACAGTTCTCCGTTCATGAGCGTCCTGCTGTGGACTTCGCATTTTCCGTGGATCGCGCGATCGATTTCGGCATACATCTGTCCCATGTTGAGCTCAGGGACTATCACGCGCTTTATCGGAGAATCCTCCACTATCTTTTCAAGCTCGACGTCCGCGAAGGGCCATATTGTAATGGGACGGAAATGTCCCACTTTCACGCCACGCGAGCGCAGTTCACGTACGGCCCGCAGAGCGGAGCGTGACACGCATCCGAACGACACTACCAAAATCTCCGCGTCCTCCCAGCTCTCGGCATCGTACTCCACTATTTCGGAGCGGAATCTGTCGACCTTCCTCAGTATCCTGTTTATTTTTTTACCTATTTCGGCGGCGTTATTTGTGGGGAAACCGAAATCGTTGGATGTTAACCCTGTCAAGTGCCAGCGATAACCGTCCCCGAAGGCGGCCATCGGAGGGATGTCGTCATCGTCGGCAAGATAAGGCACAAATTTGTCCGGCGATACCGAAGGACGCTTTCTGTACGCCGGTTCCAGGGATGAGGGGTCGGAAACGACTATCCTCTCCCGCATATGCCCCACTATCTCGTCCGTCATTACCAGGACAGGTTGACGAAAACGCTCCGCCATGTTGAACGCTTTTATCGTCAGGTCGTAGCACTCCTGCACCGACGAGGGGGAATACGCTATCGTCGCATGATCCCCATGCGTGCCCCATTTAGCCTGCATAACGTCTCCCTGGGATACCTTTGTCGGCAGACCGGTTGAAGGGCCGCCGCGCTGGACATCGGCGCACACCAGCGGAATCTCCGCCATGTATGCGAAGCCCAAAAGTTCCTGCTTCAGTGAAAATCCGGGGCCTGACGTGCCGGTCATGGTTTTCATGCCTGTTATCGCCGCGCCCAATGCCGCTGCGATACCGCCGATCTCGTCTTCCATCTGAATGAACTTACCTCCGATCTTTGGAAGTTCCTCCGCCATGACCTCGGCTATCTCCGTCGAGGGCGTGATTGGGTAGCCTCCGAAGAACATGCAGCCGGCGTCAATACCGCCCATCGCAATGGCCTTATTGCCCTGCCAGAATTCAGCCCTGGGCATTTCATTCACTCTCCTTCACTGTTATCGCAAAGTCGGGACAGACATTTTCGCACTGACGACAGCCTATGCAATCACCCGCGCGAACCGGTTCGCTCTTTACCTGATCGTCGAGTTCCAGCACTTTTTTCGGACATACTCCGATACAAAGGCTACACCCCTTACACCATTGTTTATTGATGATCACGCTGAAACTTTTTGCCAAGAAACCCACCTTCCTCCCAGAACATTTTCACCTCAAAAATCGATCGCTTAAAAAGAGTATATACGCCGCAAACAACGGCGGTAGTTCAGGTTATGTTAGGTTCAATAATCAGCTCGTTTCTCTCAAATCGCCTGTAGTCGAGCGCGCTGAAATCAATATCGGGCTTGAGTCCGGTAAGATGCTGGGCCAGTACCTTGCCGGCTATCGGGGCGAGCATGAAGCCGTGCCCCGAGTAACCCGTCGAGTGAAAGAAATTTTTCACGTCGGTTTCGCCGATAATCGGGGAACCGTCCGGCGTCATATCATACAGTCCCGACCAGTGGCGAACCACCCTGATATCCTTCGTTACCGGCAGTATACGCGCCATTATCCGTGCCATTCGGCGGATAAATTGCCACGTCGTACGAAGCTCGAAGTCCTCCGGGCGTCCCTCCGGACTTGCCCCGCAGATAATGGAGCCGTGCGGTCTCTGCTGAATGTAGTAATTTCCGGAGAAGCTCATCAGCATCGACGGGCACACGCCGGGTTCGACAGGTTCGGTTATCATTATCTCATGCCTCTCTCCCCAGTTCGGCAGTTCGATTCCCGCCATTTCGGCGACGAACTGCGCGTATCCCCCCGCGCAATTGATAATGACGTTTGCGTCGATGTGGCCGGAGGTTGTGTCAACTCCGACGGCTTTGTCTCCTCTGATCGTTATTCCAGTAGCTTCCGTGCGCCTGAAGTAGGATACGCCGAGACGCTTTGCGGCTTCGAGATAGGCGAACGTCGTGAGGAACGGATCGGCGTGACCGTCACGCTGATGAAACGTGAAGCCGGCTGCATCTGAGCCATCAAGCCCGGGACATATCTCGCGGGCTTCCGCGAGCGTAACGATCCTGGATTTTATCCCCAGACTGTTTTGGAGAACCACGCCCTTTTTGAGATTATCGAACTCATTCTCGCCGTACGCAACCAGCAGATAGCCGCCCTGGTTGAGGCCGACGGACATGCCGAGTTCGTCATCAAGCTGTTCAAAAATGTCGAGGGCGGCTACGGCCAAGCGGCAGTTCATCTCCGTACCCCACTGCGCCCTGATGCCCGCTCCGCAGCGCCCGGTGGATCCGGAACAAAGCGTTCCTTTCTCCAATACCACGACGTCCTTCCTGCCGAACTTCGCCAGGTAGTAGGCGGTAGTCACACCTACGATACCGCCTCCAACAATTACGACGTCGGCGCGGTTCTTCCACTCCATTTTTTCTCACTTCCCTCGGCGAGCAAGTCAATCTTGATCGGTTTTACGGGCGGACGGACAGTTCCGGCCTCCATACTCTCCATAGGTATGCCGCGCCTGCGGGAAATTTCCCTCATGATTATGTCCTGACACCCGCGCCCCTGACACGGCCCCATACCGACACGCAACACTCTTTTGATTTCGCACACGGAGTCGTAACCTCTGTCGATCCACTCCCTTATCTCACCGAGAGCGACCTCCTCACATCTGCAGACAACAATATCGTTATCCTTATCCTTGCCGGGCATGTCACTTCACCACCCTAATGGCTCTTATGTCGTTCGCGAACTCCTTCGGGGCTGACACATGTACTACGTAGGTGCGATCGCGCCTGGGTTCAGTCACTCCCTCTATTTTTCCATGCGCAAGCACTTCTCCGGCACGTCCGAGGCAGAGTACCTCGTCTCCTTTTGCCGGGACGGGAAGCATCTCATACGGCAGTTTGTAGAGAGCCATATCCGTCTCGAATGTGAGGTCGATGACAAAACATGCCAGTCCCGGGCAAACCGCCACACATATCGCGCATCCTGTACATTTTGAGTAATCTATCTCAGGGGTGTCATTTATATCCTGGAAAGGTTTTATCGCTCCGACGGGGCAGCTTGTGTTGCAGGGATCGCACGGTATACATTGCGGGCATTCAACCACCACAAGGCCTCCTTTATGGTTGTTCCATTCGGACTCGGGAGGCCGGAGCGCGCCTTTGCGCTCGTCCGTCAGTACCCCACTGTAAAAGAGCGCCTCTTTCTCAGTCATATTCACTGATCCTCCATAATTCAATCGGCCCAGTTATCGCGCAAAACGACGGCTACCCCGGCTCGAATTTTCTCGCCGACCTCGCCCGCTCTCAAATGATCGAGCCTGGACCAGTATTCGTCGAATTTTTCCATCCTGATGGGAAAGCCGAGACTGTGAGCCGCGCTCATACCGGCGATACGTCCTTCCACCATTGCGGCGCTCGCTTCCTCGATACCGGTTGCGTCCCCGGCCGACCAAAAATTCGGATTGCTCGTCCGAAGCGTACGATCGCGGCTTGGAACGAATCCGCAGAGCTGAGGGACGTATTGCATATTGCATTCCGCCTGCGACAGTATCTCGGTCGTGGGAGTGAGGCCGACGGCAAGGCATATGACATCGCAGTCTATATTGCTCTCGCGTCCCGTCGGATTAAATTTTTCGTCAAGTTCCATAATAATCGCGCCGTTAACAACCTTGTCGCCGAGAGCTTCCTTGATAGAATGACAGAGCAATATCGGAACGCCGAGCCGCCGTATCTTCGCTGCGTGCACCCAGTAACCCCCGACTTTCGGCATCGCCTCGACCACCGCGGCGACTTCAACTCCGGCCTGCAGAAGCTGATAGCTCACAATCAGGCCGATGTTGCCCGCTCCGATCATCAACACGCGCTTGCCCGGCGTGACGCCGTAGACGTTCATAAGCGTCTGCACGGCTCCCGCTCCATAAACTCCGGGAATGTCGTTGTTCAGAAACGGTATCAATCTTTCCTGCGCGCCGGTGGCGACAACAGTTTTTTTCGGCTTGATCCTGAAATACTCTTCCTCGCCGCGCATCGCCGTGAATATCTCATCTTCGATATAGTATCCGGTCACCGTCGTGTTCGTGAGGATTTCCACGTTTTTTCCGTTGGCGTCTATCTCGTCCAAAAGAATGTCTGATATTTTATATCCTCTGGTACCGGCATATTCGTCCTTACTTCCGAAAAATTTGTGCGTCTGTTTCACCAACTGCCCGCCCAAATGAAGGTCGCTCTCGACGATCATTACTTTCGCTCCTGCAGACGCCGCTTCCGCGGCGGCCGATAATCCTGCCGCGCCGCCGCCGATTACGAGAATGTCGGCCGTCTTATTCGCCATGACTGTCCTGTTCCCTCGTTTCATGACGATTCATGACGCTGCCCTTGCCGTACTGCGTCTCGACATTCATGCCTGGTACAAGAGGCGTTATACATGTTCTTACGTTGGGCGTTCCGTCCACGATCATAAAGCAGCTGCTGCATTTGCCTATCGCGCAGAAAAAACCGCGAGGCCGCTTCATCTCCGGCGTTTCGCGATAGACCCGAACTCCGTTCGCGTGCAGGGCCATTGCGATGGGATGCCCCTCGAAACCCTCCATGCGGAGTCCGTCAAAGAAGAACTCGACTTTCGAACGTCGTTTGAAATAGTCCGTTTCGAGAATCGGATGTTCCTCAATAAGATCCATTAATACTCCTCCCTTACAAAATTCGCGCCTGTCCCGCAAGACAGGCGTGAGAAATAATTTCCTCATTTTTTTTCGTTTACCTGCAAGGGAAATATAGTTTTTTATCGAAAAATTGTCAACTTTAAATCCGATATTCTCTAACCGTCTGTTTTTTCAGACCCCTGTAAAACGGGAGCCGTTCCATCCACCCAGGCCGAATCCGATTTGCCGCTCCGAACGCAATCGTGTATGAACTTCACGCCGCGCGCGCCGTCGAGCGCTGTCGGGAATATTTCCAACTCGTCCTGAGGTTTGCCCTCGATGTTATTTTTGATCGAGTTGCAGAACGCCTCGTATATGTTTGCCCATGTCGCGAAGAGTCCCTCGGGATGGCCGCGCGGCATCCTTGTCCAGCGAAGCGCCGCCTGTCCGAGGCTGGGGCCTCCGCAGGTCAGCGTCATCGGCGGCTGCCACTTCCTGACATAGCGCATCTCGCTCGGTTTCTCCTGATGCCACTCAAGCGAACCCTCGGAGCCGAAAATCCTGAATGCGAGTCCATTCTCGCGGCCTGTCGCCACCTGTGACGGCCAGTAGTGGCCGACCGCCCCGTTCTTGTATTTCACGGTGATTAGAGCATTGTCATCAAGGGCGCGGCCCTCCACGAAAGTCGAAAGGGTGGCGGATATCTTGTCGATCTCAAGTCCCGTCACGAAGTTGACCATGTTCTCTATGTGGGTGCCAATATCCGCTACGCTGCATGATATTCCCGACTGCTTCGGGTCGGTGCGCCACAAGCTCTGCCGGTTTTCCAGCTTGTCGGCAAGCCAGTCCTGCGCGTATTCGGCCATGACGACCCTGATATCGCCGAGCGCGCCGCTTCTCACCAGTTCGCGCGCATGCCTCACCAACGGATAACCTGTGTAGACATAGGTCACCATGAAGAGCAAATTTTTCGCGCGGGCTGTACGCTCAAGATCCAAAGCCTCCTCGATTTCGAGGCAAAGAGGCTTGTCGCAGGAAACGTGAACGCCGGCGTTCAGAAACGCCTTGCTTATTGCGTAGTGCGTGTCGTTGGGCGTGGTGACGACCACGAAATCAATACCGTCGGATCGCGCGGATTCTCCTCGCGCCATATCCGTATATGACGGATAGACACGCTCCGGCGCTATGCCGAGCTTCTTGCCCGTCTCCTTGTTTTGCGCCGCGTCACGCGAGAAACACCCCGCCGTTATGTCCGCCGCGCGCGTTATGTCAATCCCGGCTATGTGCGCCGGGGCGATAAGAGAGCCCGGGCCGCCTCCCACGAGGCCGTATTTAAGTTTCGGGCCGGACGCCCCAAAATTCTTCCCTTCGAACATTAAGAAAGCACCTCCGATCTTTTTGCAATCGCCGAGTCTGGCACGAATCCAAGCTTTCTCTCGCTATTGAGGATTTATTTGGAGATTCGATAGTTTTCCGAACTCCAGAGATAATCCAGAAATTCCCGGTCTTTGTGGCAAATATGATTGACCCACCATTTTTTGAGAAAATCCATGAACTCATAGGGGTCTCGATGCGATATGCTATCTTTCCCGATTGCGGACAGGGTTTTTGTCAGTTCATTGTGTAATTCACGATGGTGCCCCGCCATCGGGTATTCGCACTTTCTTTGATAATCCTCCTCTATATCGAAATGGATGCGCGTATACTCGCGAACCATTCCGATTATAGGCGCGAGCATGCTTTCGCCGTGTTTATTCTGCATTCCGAAGTACAGGGAATTGATGGTGGAGACAATACCGCGATGCTGTTCGTCAATGATGGGAATTTCCAAATCATATTCAGGTTTCCAAACTATAAACATATTATGTTCCAGCAATGAATGACGCATTACGTTCTTCACCTCTTCATATCAGATATGTTTTTCCGCGCTTTTATCCTCTTAAAAATCACCCGGCGGGCGATTTCCTTTTTAAAATTTTCGTAACGTAATTTTAGCACCTTTTCCACAACAGATGAGAACCCGAAGAGTCCGTATTTTGACTCGTTTTTATCAGCCGTGGTAAACTTGATGAAGAACGATTACACTGGAGGCGGCAAAATGATCAACCAAATCAAACAAATGGTTGAAAATGGGCGACAGGCTCTGGGCACATTTTTTCAACTTGGCGGCACTATGGCGGCTGAATGCATCGGCATCGCGGGGCTTGATTTTCTCGTCGTGGATACGGAACACGCTCCCTGGGATGTGGAAAGTACACTCTTGGCTTTATTGGCGGCTGAACGGCGCGGGATTACTCCCTTTGTGCGAATCAGGGATACCGCCCGATCCTCCGTACTGAAAATGTTGGATATCGGCGCAAAAGGCCTTGTAGTTCCCTGCGTGCAAACAAAGGAGGAAGTAGAACATCTGGTGGAGTACGCGAAATATTATCCCCTGGGCAGAAGAGGCTTCGCTTCAACCCTGGCGGGGGCTTTCGGCTACGCGGATTTTGCCCGCGATACGCAAACCTATTTTGATACATCCAACAGTCAGACTTTGCTGCTTCCTCAGTGTGAGACAAAAGGCTGCCTGGACAATATCGAAGAAATAGCTTCCATGGAAGGCGTGGACGGCATTTTTATCGGCCCCTACGACCTGTCTGTGGCATTGGGTAAACCCGCCCAGATGGACAACCCGGAATTAATTGACGCGATCCGTCACGTCCTGAAGGTGTGTAAGGCCAATGGAAAAATCAGCATGATCTTCGCGGGCACGGAGGACACCGCAAAAACCCATTTCCAGCAGGGATTTGACTGCGTGGCATGCGGCCTGGACGCCGTATTCCTGATTGAAGCGTACAAGTCGCTTATTGCGCGGCTTAAGGGGTAAGATACCGGTTTATGCTAAGAACGCCGTGAGTAGCGAGCATTGAGTCCTTGGCAAAATCCACTTTAAAGACATACGATATAAGCATCATATTATCTTATGCGGGAATGGCGTAAGAACTGAACCGCGCTTGGCTATCCCTGCCTTGAATTGATTCGACTATTTCGGTATTATATTAATTACGTGGTCTTGGGCGAAGTTTATTTAATAATTTCATAAATGAAATTTGGGAGGATATAAACTCCATGTCAATAATTCAGAGACTGAAAGACTGGAACGAAAAAAACCTTGAGATTGAGCGGCAAAAAAGTTCGCCCGCACAGCGTAATGACAATGGCGCCGGTTTTTCTCTCGTTCAAAAATTAAAGGATTGGAATGAAAAGAATTTAGAGATCGAGCGTGAGCGTAAAATAGAGAAACAGCGCCGCGCGGAGGAACGCCAAAAGCAAAAAGAAGAAAAAACGCTTCAGGAAGAAGCTCCGTCCGTTGTCAAACCGGCTTCAGAGCCAATCATTGATTTTGAGCCGATAGAAACAGAGCCCGAGGAATTGCCGGACGTTACCGCTCCTGAAGAGGAAACAGAACCTGACGAATTGCCGGACGTTGCAACTTCTGAAGAGGAAACAGAACGTGAGGAATCACCGGACGTTGCCCCGCCTGAAGAGGAAACGCCGCCTGTCGAAGAATCGCTCGAAGAAGCGACGCCTGTCGGAGAATTGCTCGAAGAAGCGACGTATGCTGAAGAACCTATCCTTGAGCCAGTCGCTGATTTTGAACCACAGGAAGCGGAGCCCGACGAAATCTCCGCCGAAATTGTCGAAGAACCAATGCTTCCGGAAGGATTGCCTTCACCCGAAGAATCGCCTCCCGCGCCAATCTCTGATTCCGAAAAAATAAAAGCCGAGTCTGACGAAATTTTGGGCATGACAGCGGAAGAAGAAGCGTTTCTTCTGGAAGAAGTATTATCTGTCGAAGAACCGGCCCCCGCGCCGGCTGCTGATTTTGAATCAGTAGAAGCCGAGCTTGACGAAGTTCCAGACGTAATTGTAGAAGAAACGACGCTTCAAGAAGATGTGTCTCCTGTCGAAGAACCGTCCTCTCTACCAATCGTTGATACAGAGCAAGAGTAAAGATAGTAATAGTGGTATTTCGAATAAAATAAAATCCTCAGCTGAATTTTTTCAAACTTTACACGTAGCTGAACCGCCGGCGATTTACTCCACGCTCGTTATCTTCGACGAATAGAAGAACTCTCCCACATCCAACCCCTTCCTCTTCGCGATATTATTGGCGATCATCTGCGCCGCCGAGACGTTAACAAAGCACTCCAGCTCGGCGCAGGGGTATTTTTGTTTCACCGCGAGGATATTGCCGCCGGAATCGTAGTTCCCGTCTGTGATTAACAGTACTTTCCCGCCGTTTGCGGCGATCTGTTCGGCGATTTTGATCTGCAATCCGTGGCAACCGCTTTCTGACGCGAAAACCACGCAGTGGAATTTCTCGTTCACGAGCTCCAGCGGACCGTGACGAAATCCGCCCGCGTCAAAGGGAATGACCGGGTATTTCGCGACTTCCGCGATATAGAGCGCGCCGACCTCGGCAGTGGCGACGCCAAAACCCCTCGCCAGCATCGCAAGGTACGGCGGCAAACCGAAAAATTCATCAATTCTTTCGGAAACGCCGTTAAAATCTTTAAGCGATTCTCCGAGGCAGTCCGCCGCGCGCGCGACGTCGTCACAGCCGTTTTCGCCGCAGAATGCTCTGGCAACCATATGGTTTATCGCGAGCGAAGCCAGATACGTCCGCGTTGAAACCGAGCGTTCGGGGGCAACGCGCATGTCGAGCGCCAAATCCGCTCGTTTCCCGAGCGTACTTTCCATTTTATTCGTTATTCCGATTATGTTTTTGTGTCCGTGCAGATTCTTGATAAGCCCTACGATCTCCGCACTCTCGCCGGATTGCGACACGCACACGAGCAGCGAGTCCCCAGCTATAGCCTTCGTTTCGAAATGCAGGAGCTGGCTCGATGGGATCTTCATCACGGAAAAGCCCGCGTTTCTCAGCATTGTCGCGGCGCTGTAACAGGAGATATATGAACTACCCATGCCGGTGAAAATGATGTTTTTATACGATTTTGACGCAAATTCCGCAAGTTTTTCCGCATAATTATTCTCTTTGAAGAAATCAAGAGCGCGCAGTATATCAGCAGGTTGATTAAGAATATCCTCTTCATAGCCGTTCATTATTGATGCCCTCTTTTCTTGATTAATTCGACAATATCCGGTACGCGGGGCGCTTTCCCCGTTGCCACGTAGATATTAACGCTTATGTTTCCGAGACATGCGCAGAGTTCGGGATTTTGGCCAAGAAGCTTGCCCAGACAGTATCCTGAGTTGAAATTGTCCCCGCCTCCTGTGAGCACGGCGGGCTTTTCCACCAAATAATTCGGCGCTCTTTGCAGCGCATCATTTTTACCGCCCGCGACAGCGTAATCCAGTGCGTGTACCACGAGCTCGTCAACCGGCATTTCCAGAAGAAGCTTTTCCGCGAGGCGATCCGAGTAAGCCGTCTTTTCGGTGCTAAAGAAATGGTTGTATGCTATCAGCGCCTCTTTTGGATTGAGTCCGAGAATTACCTCGAAACTCTCTCGCGCCTCGCCGAGCAGCCTGAAAAACTCCTGGAACTGCGCGCTTGTTTTCGGCGCGGGATCCGCTATGTCGAAGAATATGGAGCGCGGCTTGTTTGAAAAGGCGCGCGCCGTTCTTACCACGCCCTCCAATAGGTTATTCGATTCAAAAAGGGCGCTCCAATTGGTGAAGCAGAGCATATCACATTCGTCAAAAAGCCTGAGGAGCTCGCTATGGCCGATTATCTCCTCAAGCCGTTCCCAGGTGATGTTATAAAAAGAATCGGAATCACCAAACATTATCTTGGCGTCGTCAAATTCCAGAATGAACGTAAATCCCGTCTCTTCGACGGAAATCAGATTGCAGATACCACTGAGCGGTTCGTAAATTTTTTCGAGTTCCGGGTATCCGAAAGCGCCGATACACGTGAGCGGCACGCCCTTGCGCGCGAGCGCATCCGCTAAAATCGGCCCGTTGCCGCCGATCTTGTCCTCTATCTTCTTCACGTTTATATCCGCACTCTGATTCGCGTAATTAGTGATAAAGCCGGTGAACTCGCCGACGCTGTTAAAAAAATCGGGCGGGACATTCTGGTTTTTGCGGAGCCGCACAAGCCTGTCAATATAGCCGTCAAAGCCGACAAGCGCGCGTTTTCGCTCTAATATCTCTTCAGAATTTTGAAGAACAGACAACAGTTTTGCCGACTGATTATCGTCAAACATTGATTCAGCAGCGTTATCCGGCGCTGCGGACTTCAACCGGCATTCCGGTTTCGGCGGATTCCAAATATGACCATCCCTTTAATATTAACGATATATAATGTCGTCGCGTACTTGCCGTCACATCAGCCGATGCGGAAAAGAATACCAACCTTATTAAAGCATAGCACAATTATCACAAAACTACTATTACGATTCCTCGCTGTATGTGTATTGATTTTTGCAATTGAGGAAATGTAATTTCATTGAGTATTTTTTAAGAAATCGCTTGACATTTTTTGAGCAGGTTTTTATACTTATTCCATTCAACTTGTATGACAGGTGATAGGTGACAAGTATAAGTCGTTCCGCGCGAATCGAATTTACTTTGGAGATAACGAGGGTGTATATCGAGAAAATTAACCTTTGCGAAGAGGCTTTTAATCATATTCTCGCAATCATCGCGGCGCAGGGATATGAGCCGGGAAGTAAAATCCCCTCTGAAAGTGAGCTGGGGCTTACTTTAGGAGTGAGCCGCAACACGATTCGCGCGGCGCTGAATCGACTTAACGCGCTTGGTATTCTTGAAGCGCGCCAGGGTGAGGGATATTTTTTAAAAGACATTGATGTGGATATCTTTGCAAATCTTCAACTTCCCATTTTTCTTGAAGCCTCTTCAAACCTTGAAACCCTGACGGAATTTCGTATCGGCGTGGAGTCGCAGGGCGCGTATCTGGCCGCGCTGAAAGCCGAAGATGATGATCTGGGCGAAATGGAGAGCATATTACATTCAGCGGAAGACGATTTAAAAGATCATGAACGATTCGCCCTTCATGATATGAACTTTCATCTGGCTTTGGCAAAAGCATCACGGAATAGCATGATTTACCGGTCAGTTGAGATGATCAAAACTCTTTATACCGTTTGGCTGAGGAGTTTTGTTCGTATTCACGGCAACGCGGAGAGCCATGCGTTTCATTGCCGTATATTCGCGGCCGTAAGCGGGAGTGACGCAATTGAGGCGCGTACCGCCATGACTGAGCATATGTCGGATGTTCTCGGGAAAGTGAAAAAAGACGCGTCGAAAACGACGGAAAAATTTTCTTTGTCATAGTTAAGAAAGGCGATGGAGATTTATGGAAGATGTGAAGTTACTGGAATTTCGCAATACTTCTAAAAGTTTCCCGGGAGTCAAGGCTTTAGAGGACGTTTCCATAGACCTTAATACCGGGGAAGTCCATATTATCGTTGGAGAAAACGGAGCGGGGAAATCGACCCTCATGAAAATTCTTTCCGGCGTGTATCAGGCTGACGAAGGAGAACTTCTGCTGCAGGGCGAGCCGGTGCTTAAAAACAGCCCCAAAATATCCGAACAATTGGGCATTGCGATGATATACCAGGAATTGAGCCTGACCTCGGAGCTTTCCGTGACAAATAATATTTTCCTGGGTCACGAACTTCACAAAGGGCCGTTTTTAGACAAAAAAGAAATGGAGAAGCGCACCGTGGAGTTGCTTCATTCCATCGGGGTGAACGTCCATCCTCAGACACTTATAAAGAATCTAAGCATAGCCCAGCAACAGATGATCGAGATAGCCAAGGCTCTTTCCAAAAACGCCAGGATCATTGTTTTCGACGAACCCACAAGTTCCCTTACTGAATCGGAAGTCAAAGAGCTTTTCAGAATCATTTCGGGCCTTAAAGAAAAAAACGTCGGCATGTTTTATATCTCACACCGCCTTGAGGAAATATTCGAGATTGGAGATCGAGTGACGATTTTGCGTGACGGCAAAAAAATAGTAACTACGAATATTTCCGATATATCAATGGAGGAAATCGTCGAGGGTATAGCCGGCCGTAAAATCGAAAATATATATCCACGCAAAATTTGCGCAAAAGGCGAAGTTTTCTTCGAAATAAAAAACCTGTCGGGTGAAAAATTTAAAGACGTTAATTTAGAGGCGCGTTCCGGGGAGATAGTCGGCATAGCGGGGCTTGTAGGTTCCGGACGGAGCGAAGTAATGAAAGCGGCTTTCGGGATTGAACCGTACAGCTCAGGCGAAGCTTTTGTAAAGGGTATAAAAGCGCCTCGCGGCAACCCGCGGAAAATAAGCGGTATGGGCGTCGCTTTTCTGCCGGAAGACCGAAAAAATGAAGGGCTGGCGCTTTCGCTCAGCATCCGGGAGAACGCGGTTATTTCAGCCCTCAAACGCTTGAATCCGGTCGGCGTCATACAGCGGCGCAAAGAGCGGGCAACAGTGCAAGAGTATGTTAAAAACCTCGAAATTGCCACGCCTACCGCCGAAAAGCTGACGAAATTTTTAAGCGGCGGCACACAACAAAAAGTCGTCATCGCCAAATGGCTTATCACACAAGCTCATACCTTCATTTTTGATGAACCGACGCGAGGCATCGACATTGGCTCGAAAAGCAGCATATACAGTTTGATGGATGAATTGGTGGCGCAGGGCGCGGCGGTCATAATGATTTCTTCCGAACTTCCTGAGGTTTTGGGCATGAGCGACCGGATTTACGTCATGGCGCAGGGGAGAATTTCCGGAGAGCTGGATCGTAAGAACGCAACGCAGCATAACATTATCCAATTGGCTTTTGCCCACTCGGCGGAAAAAAAAGACAGAGGTGTGAAAAATGCAGACTGAAGGTCGTGTTTTTCGATTATCTAATCTTCCAAACTCAATATTTGTTTTCCTTTTGGTGTTTTGCATAGCTTCTTTCTGGGTACCCAGATTTTTCTCCCCCGGAAATCTCTCGACGCTTTTGCTGCAGGCTTCAATACTGATGATTTTGAGTACCGGAATGGCATTGGCGTTGATGTGCGGAAACATTGATCTGTCAATGGGCGGAAATCTTTCCATGTGCGGAGTGATTATTGCCCTGTGCTTAAATAAGGAGATGCACGCGCTGCCGGCTATTGGTGTAGGTTTGATGTGCGGAACGATTTTTGGGATTCTGAATGGTTTTTTTGTGACTAAAATGAAAGTTCCCTCTTTCATTGCAACTTTCGGCACCATGGGAATCGCGCAAAGTATTGCCAATACGTTGTCCGGCAGAAGAACGCTTTACTGGGAAGCCGATCCTCGAAATCGCATTCTCAATTTTTTGGGCGGAGACGTTATGAGAATCGAGTTTGGAGAACATGCGAGCATGGTGCTTACTGTTCCATTCATGGTAATTTTGACCCTTTGCGTGGTGGCGCTTGTCATTTTTATATTCAAAAAAACCGTTTTAGGTTCTTATATTTTAGCGATAGGAGAAAATGAAGAAACGGCTCGCCTTTCTGGAATTAATACCACGAAGTGGAAAATTTTCGTATTCATGCTTTCGGGTGCGCTGGCCTCCATTGCCGCGCTGCTGGTCTTGATCCGCACCAACAGCATGCAGCCGACTTCAGGAGATGGGTTGGAATTCCAGGCTGTCGTGGCCGCCGTCCTTGGAGGAAATTCCCTGAAGGGCGGCAAGGGGGATCTTTTCGGCGCGCTGTTCGGCGCGCTGACTCTCTACACGGTCAGAAGTTCGCTTACCCTCGCGGGAGTAGACACTTCGGTAACCATGATTGTAATTGGGGTTGTATTGGTTGTGGGAATGATTTTAAACGAATTAGCGGTTCGGCATGAAAAGAAGCGCTTGAGCCTGTCCGCGGGACAAAGCAGAGGAGAAGAATCATGAACGCAGAAAAAAATATTTTTTACAAGCGTTTCTTTAAGATATTCACGGACTTTTCCTCGCTTTTGATTCTAATAGCGGTAGTTTCTTTTTTCACTATAGTCAACTTTTACCATGACCATAATTTTCTTACGATGTCCAATATTTCCGTTATAATCAATCAGTCGTGTTTTCTTACAGTCGTCGGGATCTCGCAGGCTTTGGCAATTCTGACCGGTGGGATTAATCTTTCCATAGGTTCCGTGATGGCGTTTACAACTGTGATGTGGGGAAGGATGCTTATGAGTTCCTCCCAGGCTCAGGTTCACTACCTTATTCCCATGTTGTTGATAATTCTGACCGGAATGTTTATCGGTTTAGTCAACGGTATTTTGATCACCAAGCTCAAGATGCCTCCGTTTATAGCGACTTTTGCCGTTATGTACGCTTGCCGGGGTATGGCATGGGTCGCCCTTGGAAAAAGGGTTATTTACAATCTCTCGGGGGACTTTCGATATTGGGGCATTGGAATTATCAGGAATATCAATGGTTTTATGTTCACGGTTCCTATGGTGATTGTTTTTATTTTGCTGATTTTGACCGGTTTTATGCTCAAACGAACCTCTTTTGGGCGCAATATCTATTTTACAGGCGCTAACCCTGTCGCCGCAAAATTTTCGGGGATACCCACGGATCGTATACTCATATCAGTTTACGTTATCAGCACGGGACTCGCGGCTTTTGCCGGCTTGCTTTTCGGCGCGAGACTTAACTCCTTCGAACCAGGCATGGCAACCAGGGCTCACTTCGAGGGCATTACCGTTGCATTGATCGGAGGACTCGCAATGAGCGGCGGATTCGGCAACATCTGGGGAGTGCTCTGTGGAGCGATTATAGTTTCAACAATCTATAACGGCATGAATACATTGGGCGTCGCATCGGAACTTCAGACATTGGTTATGGGAACCATGATCATTTTGACCGTTGCTTTCAACCAACTTTTGGTTCGTTGGAACATGACTTTACGTAACGAACTTGACGACAGCGAAGGGCAAAAACAACAAAATCAGGAGTTAGGATTATTTATATAAATAGCCTTGGCTATGGGAGGAAATCATGAAACCCGTTGTTGTTTTTCTTGCGACTTATGATACCAAAGGCTCTGAATCTGAGTATATCAAGCAAAAAATTTTAGATAAAGGAGTTGATTGTCTGACAATTGACGTAGGCGTCGGGAAAAATTCGCCTGTAGCGGCCGATATTTCCCTTGAAAAACTTTGCGGCAACAGCGAACACAGACCGGAAGACATCCGAGCCATGAAACGCGGCGAGGCTGTCGCTTTAGTTTCAAAATTGGCGGAAGGATTTGTGTCCCACCTTTTCCGAGACGGGAAAGCCGACACGATTATCGGCATTGGAGGAGCCGGAGGAACTCAGATAGTAACGCAGACAATGAGAACCCTTCCATTCGGGCTGCCCAAATTGATGCTCAGTACCTTAGCATCAGGCAACACACGGTGGTATCTCCAGGAAAGCGACATTACGATGATCCCTTCAATTGCTGACGTGGCCGGGCTAAACGGCATAACAGAGCTGGTTTTCAGCCGCTTCGCGTCTCTTGCCGCTGAAGCGGCGTTGTGGTATCGGAACGACTTCCCCGAGTTCAGGCGCCGTGTGAATGACAAAAGTGTGACGCGGGTTGCTCAGACGATGTATGGTACTACGACTGAAGGAGTTTCCAAAGCTCGCCGCCGTTTGGAAAGCAAAGGGTACGAAACTTTGGTTTTTCATGCGTCAGGAGCCGGAGGGAGCGCTATGGAGAACTTCATACGCGATGGATTTGTTCAGGGTTCTTTAGATATGACCCTCGCCGAGATCGGCGCGCATATTGTCGGAGGGCTGCATGACGCCGGCCCTCATAGATTGGAAGCTGCCCTGGAAATGAAAATTCCTTTTGTTCTTGTTCCCGGCGCCGCGGATACTATCGTACTTCCGCCCATGTCCGATCTGCCCGACAAATTCCGAAACGGCAGAATTCTGAATCACCATAACCCCACCATGACAACGATGCGCACCAATGTCGAGGAATGCCTTGCAATAGGCGCTTTTATCGTGGAAAAACTGAAAAATGCACAGTCGCCTGTGAAAATCCTCATACCAAAAGGCGGATTGAGTTCCATTGACCGTCCCGGCGAGATTTTTTATTTGCCGGATGCGAATGAAGCCCTGTTTGATACGTTGAAAACTGGGATGAAAGACGTTGATCAGGTTGAAGTTATTGAAGACCCACGCCATATTTACGACGAAAATTTTGGCGAGGACGCGGCGGATTTGCTTATCTCACTCATGGATAGTCAATAGTCTATAGTTTGAAAATATTTTTCCGGAAAAGAGGTTGAGTTTATGCGACAGTACACAAGGGAAGAAATTTTAGCGGGCTTTAAAAAATCGCGGTCTAATGGCAAATACATCATTGCCGCGGGGGCAGGTTCGGGACTTTCGGCAAAATCGATTGAAGATGGCGGAGCGGACATGCTTCTTGTATTCAACTCCGGTTTTTACAGAATGCATGGGCACGGCAGCCTGTCAGGGTGGTTGGCTTTCGGTAACGCCAACGACGTTGCCATGACAATGGGCGTTAATTATGTTCTTCCGGTTGTCAAAAAGATCCCTGTGATTTGCAGTGTTTTTGCGCAGGATGTAACAAAGGTTATCGCTCATCACCTTGATAAAGTTAAGAACGCGGGTTTTTCGGGTGTCAATAATTTCCCAACAATGGGGATGATTGACGGACAGTTTCGTGAACAACTTGAGCTTACGGAGCTCGGCTTTGAAAAAGAAGTGGAAATGGTGCGCATTGCTGCCGGGAAAGATATCTTCACTATCGTTTACGTTTTCAACGAGGACGAAGCAAGAAGAATGGCCGATGCAGGAGCGGATTGCATAGTTGCCCATGTGGGGCTGACGGTGGGGGGGATGATTGGATCGACAAAAGCTCTTTCGATTGAGGATAGCGCGGATTTGACCAAAAAGATAATGAAGGCGGGACAGGAGAAAAAGAAGGACGTAATTTGGCTGGCTCATGGCGGCCCTTTAGCCACACCTGAAAACTTTAAGGATTTCCTCAAATTTTTGCCGGAGATTGACGGGTTTGTGGGCGCTTCCAGTATGGAAAGGATTCCTACGGAAAAAGCGATCTCGGGCACGGTAAAAGAATTCAAGGCTATTGTTTAACGGTCAGAGCTTTTAATTAAGGAATTTATAAGCAGATTCCACTAATGTCAAAAGGAGGAGCAAAAATGAACAAAAATGTGTTGATGAAGGTAATGGCGGGATTGTTTCTGGCGGTGTTTTTTGTCGGTTCTGTTGCGGGAGGCGCGGCAATAGCAGCGGAGAGAGAGTATAATTTCATCTTTATCGTCAAGAGTATGCAGTTTCCCTTTTTCCTGAACATGATTGAAGGTGCGGAAGAGGCGGCAAAGTTGCTGCCAAACGTTAATTTGAAATGTGTGGGACCGGAAACCCCATATTCTGTTGAGGAGCAGATACAAATTGTGGAACAGGCCATCATAGACGGAGTTGACGCCATCCTGATCGCTCCGGCGGATTCCACAGGAATAGTGCCGGCCATCGAAAAGGCAAACGCCGCGGGCATCATCGTTGCGACTCCGAATACTAAAGCATACGGCGGCGATATCCTGACCTGGACGGGAGTCGATAATTATCAGGTAGGCTACGATTTGGGTACGGCTCTTTGCGAAGCGATCGATGGGAAAGGTAATGTTCTTCTTATTGAAGGCACGCCCGGAAACTCTACCTCCGAGGAACGTGTTGAAGGTTACAACGACGCTTTTGCAAAATACCCGGATATTGTCCTTCTTGATTCTCAGCCAGCTGACTTCAACCGCGAAAGAGGCATGCAACTGATGGAAAACTGGCTTCAGAGATACCCGAAAATTGACGCTGTCGGGTCAATAAACAAAGACATGACCATGGGAGCAGTCGAAGCCGCAAAATTGGTTGGGCGCGACAAAGAAATGATCCACATTACTTTTGACGTTGACAACGATGCTCTTGAAGCGCTCGAAAATGGCGACATCCTGGCGACCGGCGCGCAAAACGAGCGTAGCCAGGTGGCTTTAGCCATGTACAGCGCTTACCTTGCTCTCAATGGCTACAAAGTACCGGCGGAGCAGTATCTGGCGCTTTCCTTAGTCTTTAAGGAGGACGTTCCGAATTATCGCTGATCGATAATAAAGGCGATTTTGTCCCGTATTAACCAGACCACCGGCACAAAAGCCGGTGGTCTTTTGATGATTGTCAATCCGCGAGTTGAGGTCCCCGTATCTATATTGATAAATATACCCTGTTCGACCATAATGTTGTATATAATTTATTTAAAGAGGCGGGATTATTTGGTTATGTTGGACAATTTACTGTTTAGTTTAAATAATGTTTTTCCGGTTTTCCTGGTAATGCTGATTGGGTTTTTTTTACGAAAAATCGGAATGTTGAACGACGACACCGTTTACAGGATGGATCTTATTGTGTTCCGAATTGCGTTACCGGCTTCGTTATTTACGAACATTACTTCCACGGAAATCAAAGAGGCGTTTGATCCTGGGTTCGCTGTCTTTGTCGTTCTTGGAATAATCATATCCTTTATCGTCGTTTGGCTGTTTTCGAATATTTTTATTAAGGACGGATTTATTGCCGCTTCATTTGTACAGGGGAGCTTTCGCGGGAATTATGCTCTTTTAGGGCTCCCGCTCATAAGGGCTATGTTTGGAAATGAATCTTCCGTTTCCGGCAAAAGCTCTATTCTTGCCGCGTTTGTAATTGTTCTCAATAATATACTGTCTGTGATAGTTCTCGCTTCAGGTTCAAAACATCAAGGCGAAACCGGTATGAAAAGCGTAAAAAAAATTTGTATGAACATCATCACAAATCCGCTGATTATAGCAATTACGTTCGCGATCATATTTTCGGTATTGCGTCTTGGGCTGCCAATCATTCTGTCAAGAACCGTCGACTATCTTTCAAGTCTTGCGTCTCCAATGGCATTACTGTCTATCGGAGCATCTCTGACGCTTACAAATACCAAAAAGAATTTCATTTATTCAGCCGCGGCCACTTCAATTAAGCTTATTTTCATCCCTGTGGCGATCATATTGTCGGCGATGCCGGCAGGTTTCAGGGATACCGATCTTGTAATACTGTTAATGATATTCGGCGTACCAACAGCCGTAAGCGCCTTCCCGATGGCAACTATCATGGGCGGCGATCCCAAACTCACGGCAAACATTATCGTCCAAACTTCGCTGTTCTCAATATTTACGTTGACATTTGGCATTTTCATTCTTAAAAACCTGAATCTGATTTAGTGGGTATAATAAGTGCGTGGCGGACACACTTTTTGGCAAGCATACCGGCGCAACTTTCAAAATATAAAAAGGAGATGATGGATATGAAAGTGGGTCTTTACTCGATTTCATGTTCCGGCGTGTGGTTTAATGACAGGCCCGCCCTTACCGTGGAGGAATTTGTCGATACGGCGAAAAAATACGGCTACGACGGCGTGGAGATTGACCTCAAACGCCCCCATGGCTCGCCCATCGACTTGGACGCCGGGCGATGCAAAGAAATCCGTGACTATGTGGCGGGTAAAGGACTTGAGATGTGCGCCGCGGCTGCGAATAACAATTTTGCGTCGATTGTCCCCGAGCAAATCGAAAACGAACTGCTGATGGTCAAGGAGCAGATACGCGTCACGAAAGAACTGGGCGCGCCTGTGCTGCGCCTGTTTGTGGCGTGGCGCGGCATAGTGATGAAAAACGGCGTCGGCACTTACGAAACGCAGGAAGCATACCACCATTTTTACGGGGCGCTGGATTACGAGCTTCGCCAAAACATCGTCGCCTGTCTTGAGGAATGCGCAAAATGGGCGGAGGAAGCAGGGGTTGTGCTCGCCTTACAAAACCATCATCCAATCATAAACACATATCACGACATGCTGGACTTTGTGAAATGGGTCGATTCGCCGTATCTTAAATGCTGCTTTGACGCGCCTTGCTGCGGATGGAACGACCATGTGCAGAGCGACGCGTACCTCAAGCAGGCAGTCGAAGACGTCGGTGACCTGCAGGTCTTGAGCCACGCGAACGCCGAATTTGTCGAGGAATCTGACGGCAGCCTGAGCATGATGTCTTTCGATCCGAATATACAGCCGGTGCTCACCAACTACCCGGCGTTTATCAGAGCGCTCAAAAAGCACGGATATAAAGGGTATATAAACTACGAGTTCTGCCACATGCCTTTCCACGGCGGAAAAGTGCTCGGTTACAACGATTTCATCGAGAATCAAATCCGCCTTGCGCAAATCTATTTCAGGGAGCTGATTGAGAAGTTCTGAATGAGCTATATGTATACTCCGATAACTGTTGTCCCTGTACGCCCGCGGTAGAGTTCAAAGTTGGTCCCAAGTAATGATAGGAGGCCTCTCAAGCAATGGGAGGCCTCCTGTTCGATCAGTCTAACCTGAGCTTATGTTAAATTAATGCGCGTCCACATACACCTGTGATGTGAAGACATATTCAGCCGCGTCCTTTTCAACCGCCGCCCTGTCCCAGGTAAAGTCAAGCAGGTCGTTGTTGAAAACATTTTCCGGCGCTATTTTTTCGTTGATGACGCCGACTCTCTGTGCCCATTCGATGACGCTGTCCCACTTTTCGGGCGGCATAAAGCCGATCCCGTCGTCAAGAATCTTCTTTTTCGTTTCTTCATCAGTCCCGAACGCTTGCAGGTTGCGGCCGTGGGCAACGCCAAGAGCGCCCTCCCAAGTGATCTGGACGGAGGGGAATTTGTTGAGCGTAATGTCGGCTCCCGCTTCAGGGTTCATCAGGACAAAGTACAACCCTTTCATCATGGCGCGCGTGAAACGCGTAACAAGGTCGGGTTTGTCGGCGATTACCGTGTCATTGGTGATGACGGGATTCGCGAGCACCGGCAGAACCTTGTTGCCATCGAGGTAGATGAAGTCGAAGCCCTGGCCTTTTAACTGCTCGAACTCAGATATCCAGGTAAAGAGGATATCTATTCTGCCCTCATTGACCATCTGGTAACGGGCGTCGCCCGCGACTATGTACTCGATATCCTCGTCGGGATTAAGGCCGGCGGCCCAAACTGTGGGAGCGGCTATGGTGGCCCAGGCTGCGTCGCCAAGGGCTACGGTTTTGCCCTTCATATCTTCCCAGGTTTCAATGCCGCTGTCGGCGCGAACCGCCATACCGAAAATGTTGATGGCGTCGGCGGCGCAAACGGCCTTGACCGGCAAACCTTCCTGAATCGAGGCAAGGATGAGGTTGGGCGAGGGATAGCCGAACTGAGCCTGATTTGTTGCAATCATCCTGATGTCTGTGGTGCCGAATGCCTGTTCCATTTGGAACTCGATGCCCTCTTCGGCGAAGTAGCCGAGGAAATCGGCGGACCAAATGGCCATGTCGTCCAGGCACTCAAGACTTCTTGGAACGACAAAAACGACCCTTTCCAGATCCGCGGCGGAGGCCGCCGTTACGGGAACGGTAAAGGCGGCAATTGTGACGAACAACGTAACGGCCAGAAACAACGCTAAAGCTTTTTTCACTGTAAATCTCTCCTTTATTTTTTATTTATTCCACGCGGCTCACAAGCCGGTAAGAATACATGTTAAATCTTCCATTTAATAATCATCGACTCCAACGCGCTTATGGCGGTGTAGAGGAAAAGGCCGATGGCAGCGACAAAGAAAATACAGGCAAACGCCTTATCGGTGGCCATAAACTGGGTGTAGTTAATAATACCGGCGCCGAGGCCCCTGTTGCCGCCTGTAAACTCGGAGCTGATACAGGCGGTTGTGGAAAAAATGCTTGAGAGTTTCATGCCGGTAAAAACGCTGGGCAGCGACGCCGGAAAAGTGCAGTGGAAAAAGGTCTGAATGCGGCTGGCGCGAAGCGATTGCATCAGCTCAAGCTGCAGTATCGGCACATTGTCAAAGCCCGTGCCCGCGTTCATGTTTAGAATGGGAAAGGCTTGCAGCGCGACCGCGAAAACCATCACCCACTGCCCAAATCCAAAAAACAGCAGAAGCAGCGGCACAAGCGTAATGACGGGGGTCGTGCACAGCATGATAATATAAGGCGTGAGCGTTACGCCAAGCAGTTTAAAATTGTTAAGAAAAGCGGCAAGGGTAATGCCTGCTGCCGTGGCGCACAAAAAACCCAGAATAATGGTTGAGTAGCTGCGTTTGATATGCGGCAGGAATTCGTTGAAGTTCCTGAAAATAGAAAGAAAGATATTGGTTGGCTTAGGCAACTGCCATGCCGGTATTTTAAGTATGACGATCGCCGCCTGCCAAACGGAGAGCAGCAGCAGAAAAACAATAGCAGGCGCGGCTATGCCCAAAATGCGATCCCATCGCTCCCTTCGGCGACGCATTGCCTTTCTCTGTTCCGTTGTAAGCGCCATCCAGGAACCTCCTCCTATTTAATGCGGCTCAGATCGACATGCCCGATCTTTGCCGTGAGCTGTTCGCAGTAATCGACGAACTCGTTTGTGGTTATCATCGAAAGGGAGCGCGGCCTCGGCAGGTCGACCGTAACTTCGTCCACAATGCGGCCTGGATTGGTTCCCATTACGTACACGCGGCTGGAAAGCAGTACTGCCTCCTCCACGGAGTGTGTGATAAAGATGATGGTTTTGCCTGTCGATTTCCAGGTTTCCAGCAGCTCCATGTCGAGCTGTTCGCGGGTTATCGCATCCAGCGCGCCGAAAGGTTCATCCATAAGCAGGATTTCCGGCTTGTGTACCATCGCGCGTATCACGCCGGCCTGCTGCATCGAACCGCCCGATATCTCCGTGGGATATGAGTCCCTGTACGCGGAAAGCCCATTCATCTCAATAAGCTCGTCGGCATAGTCGATCCACTCACGTCCCTTCAAGCCGAAAATCTTCAGCGGCAGTAAAATATTGTCACGTACCGAGAGCCACGGGAACATGTTCGGCTGCTGGAAGATAAACCCCATCTTGCGGGCGGTCTCGGCCGGGATGCGTTTAAACGAGGTTATATCCTGTCCGTCAATGATAATTTGACCGGACGTTGGTTTGATTATATCGTCAATCATGCGGATGATGGTGGATTTCCCGCAGCCGCTGGGCCCAATGATGGAAATAAAGTCGCCCTCCGCAAACTCCATATTGACGTCATGTACGGCGACGATGGTCTGGAAGCGCGTGTGAAATGTTTTGGAGAGGTTTTTCAGAATGATTTTCGGCTGCGGCACCTGCGGTTCCTCCTACTTTACCCAAACAATGACGCGTTTTTCAATATAGGCCACAATCTGGAAGAGGATAATTCCGATCAGCGCCACCACAATAATCGTGCCATAGGCCATCTCGGTCATTATCAGGCTGGAATATTGCTTGATGCGAAACCCAAGGCCTTCCTTGCCGGTAGCCAGGTCGGCGCTCATAGCGGCAATGGTCGAAAAGATACAGCCAAGCTTGAGGCCGGTAAAGACTTGCGGCAGCGCGTTTGGAAATATTAGTTTGAAAAAGGTTTGCAGCTTCGAGGCGCCCATCGAGCGCATCAGTTCCAGTTTGTACATCTCGACTGTCAGGAAGCCGGTAAGGGTGTTGAGGGTGATAATCGGCGTCGCCTGCAAAATAACCACAATAATGCGCACACGGGGATCAAAACCCATCCACAGCATAAAGAGCGCGACCAGCGTTATCATCGGCGTGACCACTAAAAGCATGATGAGCGGCGTCATCGCCTTTATAAGCAGCTTAAACTGCGAGCAGACGGCGGCAATGGCGATGCCCAGCGGAATGGCGACGCAGTAACCGCTGAGGATTACCCGCAGGGAAAAAATCATGTGCGGGTATATGTCGCGGGCAAAGTTTTTTCGCATTTCAGCAAAAATGGCAAAGGGTGATGGCATTATCGTACGGGAAACCCCGGTAACCCTTACCATGATTTCCCAAAACACAATCAGGAAGACCAGCAGCATGGCCGGCGCTATATAATAGATAGGCGGTTTTTTATTTCGCAGAGGCGCGCCCGCCTTTAGCTTGGACTCGGCGATATCCACATACATCATCTCCTCGAAGTTATAAGAGCCTGTCCGGGCTCCGATACGAACCTAGCCGCGCAGCAGTCCGTCAAGCCGCACTCGCAGCTCTTTGAACCGCGTATGCTCGGCAAGGTATTCCCCGCGCGCGTCCTGCGGGATATCATTACGAATTTCGCACGCGATGCTTCCAGGCAAGCTGGTCAGCACCAGTATACGATCAGCTAAAAGCAGCGCTTCATCCACGGAGTTGGTGACCATAATCATGATCTTCCGCGTTTTGCGTGAGATAGCCAGCAACTCGAAGGCAAGCATTCTTCGGGTGATTGCGTCGAGCGCCCCAAGGGGCTGATCCATAAGCAGGATGTCAGGATTGTGCATCATTGCCCTGGCAAGGCTTACACGCTGACGCATACCACCCGAAAGCTCATGCGGGAAAGCCCTCTTGTAATCGGACAGCCCGACCAGCTCAAGCATCTCGTCTACCCTTGCCTGTGTCTCTTTGCCGATTTTTTTGAACACCTCAAGGGGCAAAGTCAGATTTTTTTGCACCGTACGCCACGCAAGCAGATTATCCTGCTGAAAGATAAATCCGAACTTCACAAGTTCCTGCGGCGGGATGCCGTTTTCGTAGACGTTTCCCTTAAGGGTGATGACGCCCAGCGTTGGTTTTTCTATGCCGCCCATCATTTTCAGTAAGGTTGATTTGCCCGAACTGGTGGGACCCAGGATACAGATAAACTCCTTGTCGAACACGTCCAGACTGATATCCTTGTTGACCAGCAGCTCCCCCCGTTTAACATCGTAGTACTTACTGACGCCTTTCAGGGATATAACCGGCTGGAGCCGAACCGGCGCTTCGCCAGGCATACTTATATGCGCAGCTCCATATCTTCCCTTGCGCCGCGGAAGTCGGGCATCTTGACCGGGCGACCGCCGTTTTCGGCGGAAAGCTCCGAGAGGAGCGCCACGGCCGACCATTCGCAAGCCTCGTACACATTGACCGGGGAGGGTTTTTCTCCCCGCGCCGCGCGGATGAAGTCCTGCACGACATAGTAGTCGCCCCCGCAGGAGTTATAGTCGCCGTTCTTGGCGAACTCCGCCGCTCCGGGCGGCATATTGCGGTAGTTTTCGGGCAGCAGGTGCGAATAGTTCCAGAAATCCTCCCACATTATTCCGCGAGATACCCTTACGGCGCCGTCGCATGTGTAGGCCTTGTACATATCCTGTTGCCCCAGCGGGCCTCTCGGGGACTCGATCGCGCCCCTTGTGCCCTGCAAGACGAAATAGAAGTTCTGGTTTGGCCGGTTGGACATGACGTCGATGCGAAGCTGGATCATTCTGCCCTTCCTGGTGCGGATGATGGTGGTGGTTGTGTCCTCCTGCCTGAATTCCGGCGCGGTATATGGCCCCACCCCAAAGCAGCAGACGGTATCAATGTGATCGTCCTCGAAGCACTTCATAATAGGGCCGAGGCAATGGGTGGGGTAAAAGGCGCCGCGCTTGCCGACCTGCCAATGCTGCCTCCAACTGCGTTTACCGTCGGGATAGATCATCCAATTCTTTATGTCCTCTATGTACTCCGATTCGGCGAAATAAAGATCACCGAAGAAGCCTTCCCCAACCAAGGCTTTAGCCAGCACCGCATCCGGCCTGTAACAGTAATTTTCGCACATCATGTATACCTTGTCCGACTGTTCGACGCGCTCTTTGAGCCAGAACAGCTCGTTGATATTAGTCGCGGCGATCACTTCGCAAAGCACATGCTTGCCGGCGTCGAGCGCCTGTATCGATTGACCGGCGTGAAGGTGCATCGGGGTGCCCACAAGCACCGCGTCAATGTCTGAATCAAGCATATCCTCGTAAATCCGGAAAAGGTTCGTGATCCCGAATTCCTCGCTTTTTTGTTCGAGCAGCGCGGGATTAAGTTCGCAAAAAGCGGTAACCTCCACGTCGGGCATGTCTAAAAAGCCCGGCATATATACAAGACCTCTAACTCCCGCGATGCCAATTTTTATTTTTTTCGACATATAAACCTCTCCCTCCCCCGCTTTAATTTCCTTCGCAAAAAAATAAACCGGCTTATAATTGAATTTTCATGGAAATAGATATTTTCGAGTGTTTTATTATAACCTAATAGCGTACCGTAAGTAAAGTCAGCCGCACAATATTTAATTATGTTGTTTGCGTAGCCGAATTATGATAAAATAAAGACCGTTTATCTTTTTTTATTATGATTATCAAGTTGCCCATGATGAAAAATAGTCGTCATAAATCGGTTGAAAAATAAAATGCGCCGGTGACTCAATAAACCGGGCGCTCTCATAGGAGGTAAAAAAATGGAGTGGGTACCGAAGATCTTAGGGACGAAAAAACCGATAGTTGCCATGTGCCACTTGCAGGCTTTGCCCGGGGATCCTAATTACGATTCGGACGGCGGTATGGAGAAGGTTGTGGATCTTGCAAGGAGCGAGCTTTTGAATCTGCAGGACGGCGGAGTGGACGCGGTGATGTTTTCAAACGAGTTCAGCCTTCCGTATCTTCGGAAAGTCAAGCCGGAGACGACCGCGGCCATGGGGCGTATCATCGGCCAATTGATGGGCGAGATAAAAGTTCCGTTTGGCGTCAATGTTCTGTGGGATCCATACGCGTCGCTCGACCTCGCGGCGGCAACCGGCGCTCTCTTTATACGCGAAATAATGAGCGGAGTGTACGCGAGCGATTTCGGCCTGTGGGACACCAGCACGGGAGAGATAGCGCGTCACAGGGCGCGTTTAGGAATAAAAAACGTAAAACTGTTCTTTAACATTGTACCCGAAGCCGCGAAATATCTGGCCGACAGGGACATTGCGGAAATCGCCAAAACCACGGTGTTCAACAACAGCCCGGACGTAGTCTGCGTATCGGGCTTGACAGCCGGCGCCGCAACCGACTCCAGTGTGCTTGCGAAGGTGAAAAACGTCATTCCGGATACTCCCGTTTTCGCAAACACCGGCTGCACGCCCGATACGATCGCAAATATCTTGTCGATCGCTGACGGAGCGGTGGTCGGAACGACGTTCAAGAAAGACGGGAAGTTCGCAAATTTTGTCGACAAGGATCGCGTAAAGCGTTTTATGGACGTGGCCCGCAGCGCCAGATAAACGGAGAAACCGCATGAAAACGATTTTGTGTTTTGGTGATTCCAACTGCTGGGGTTACGATGCGGGCACCTATGACGTTAAGACAGGCATTGCAAAGCGAATGCCGTTCGACGTAAGATGGCCGGGAATAGCGCAGCGGATTCTCGGCCCCGATTACAGAATCATAGAAAACGCTTTGAACGCGAGAACCCTTATGCGCGAGGATCCGTATTTTCCCCACAGACTCGGCATAGCCGGTCTTGAGGAGGCGTTGGACGCAAACGCGCCGCTGGATCTCGTCATAATTCACCTTGGAGTCAACGAGCTGAAACACTTTTTCAATCTCAGCGCGGGGATGATCGCCTTCGGTCTTGAAAAATTGGTGCAGGCGTCAAAAGTGAGTTACTACGGATACCCAGCCCCTTCCGTCCTCGTAATTGCGCCCGCTCCCGTGCGACACGACATTGACAAGGCGATATTCGGATTCAGCTTCGGCCCGTTGGCTTACGATAAAAGCATCGAATTGGGGGCGTTATACAGAGATGTGGCTGCCCGTTATGATTGCGGTTTTCTGGACTGCGCCCCGCTCGAATTTTCACTGAACACCCTCGACGGACTCCATTACAGCAGGGAGGATCACGCAAAACTCGGGCCCGCGGCCGCGAAAAAAATACTGGAAATGTTGAAGTGACGGCTTGTTTAGGCCGCATATGCCGGACACCTCAATTCGTGACGCATCTCCTGTTCGTGCTTGAAATACTTCTTCAATGCCTGCTCGAAATTTACGAGATACTCGAACTTTTCTTTGGTGGCGTCAGGATTAGCCATCGAATCCAGCCGTGATATGAGATCGAGATTCTGTCTGTCTATTTCCGCAAAAATTTTCAATCAAAATGTTTTTCTTTCTCTTGTCACAATTCATAAAAACTGACAAAAAGTATTTTATTTTGATATTTATAGAAAAAAATACGGTATCTCAAAACAAAAAATAATATTTTAAGTATTGACATCTTACAAAAAGTCTGGCATTATTGAATTTCCAGATAATAAAGGACATTGGGTAGTGGTTATAGAAATGGACG
>Ga0099364_10000436_pt1 | contig 70169 bp, 70 predicted proteins | sample TergutTh196P3_FD_73070 | JGI IMG/M metagenome (GOLD analysis project Ga0099364, IMG submission 73070) | Microcerotermes parvus P3 segment gut microbial communities from Pointe-Noire, Republic of the Congo - Th196 P3 | ecosystem: Host-associated > Arthropoda: Insects > Digestive system > Gut ... | reverse complement strand
TTCCCCAAAAAGGGGGGGGCAGCCGGGGGCCGGCGCCCCCCCCGGGGGGTTTGCCCCTTTTTTAAACTCGGGAAAAGCCCCCCCCCCCCCCCCCGTCACGGAGCAGAGCGGCAAAGTCCACACGCTGCCGGTTTTCGCCTGTTTCGCTCATGGATGACAAGTGCACCATGCTCTCCACCATGCGCCCGAGCCGCGAGGCTTCTCCGCGTATCTTTGAGAGCGCCGACCGCGCTTTTGGCGCGTCAACATTTTGCTCTGCTATCTGCCGGTCGGCATAATCAACGCCGGTGGTTATGACGGTAAGCGGATTTTTCATTTCATGGCTCATATCCTGCAGAAAATCAATTTTGGCGCGGTACAGCTTGCCGAGCCTTTCATTTTGCCGGGACAATTCTTTCAAAAACAGATAGAATAAAAACAGCCCCGCCGCTATGAATATCACGGCAAACATCGCCTGCACCCAAAGGTTTGACAAAATCGCCCGGTAAATATCTTCACCGTCAAAGTCAACGCCTATAATACCCACCACGCTGCCTTTTGAGTTTAGTATCGGTACATACGCGGAAATAAGCCGCCCCCAGCTCAGCTGATGCATCATGGGGGTAAACTGCGGCGTCTTGGTTTCATAGGTCAGAAGATAAGTCTCGTCATAATCGCTTATGTCCTCTATCGTGCCGATGTGCGTATAGTTTTCGGTATTTGGCTCTTCACCGTCAAAGATAAAACGGTGAGTCCCGTCGTCAAAACGCGCCATCGTGTAGAGATATAGGCACCGGGTTTCATTTTTAAGCTCACGGAATATGCTCTGGGTTTCGATAAAAAACGGGTCGGCGTCGTCAAGGGTTTGCGCCAGACGCTCATAGAGGTCGCCGTCAATGACCTCCGCCGCACGGTCGAGAACAGGCATTCCTGCCTGCGATACCATAATGGTCGCGGCCTGCTGTATTTGCCTCACGGTGTTTAAAATGATGACCGAAAACATCAGCAAAGCAAATAGGATAAATACCAAAGAAAATTTTGCTTTCAAACTGCCGCAGTCCCCTCTCCAAAGGCTCTTTGTTATATTATAGCCAAAATCAGCAGTGAGTACAAGCTCCGGCTGATTTTCGGGCGGTTTCTAAAAAGCAATATTCTATTACAGCCTCACCGGCCTACCTGAGCGGGCGCAGTATTCGTCCCACACTGCTGCCCACGGGAGGGTTTTGCTCTCCTCGGTCAGCGTCAGGCGTGTTGTGAAGTCGAAGCGATACTCGGCCTCTTTCATCTGTTTATACGGCTCCAATAGGGCGATCAGCAGAGCCTTGCGCATATTGCGCATCCCCACTGCCCACGCGCTTACACGGTCAATTGAGCCGTCAAAATAGTCCAGACCGATGTGTACGCGATCTGACAGGTCGTGCCGTATAATCTCTTTGGCAATGGCGATCAGCTCGTCGTCCAGCAAAATGACATGGTCGCTGTCCCACCGCACCGGGCGGGAAACGTGCAGCAGCAGACGCTGCACAAAGAGCGACACGGCGCTGATTTTCGCGCTGATGACTTCCGTGGGGTGGAAATGCCCCGCGTCCAGACAGAGGGCGAGGTTGTTTTTGGCGGCGTAGCCCATATAGAACTCATGGCTCCCCACGGTATAGCTCTCCACGCCGATGCCAAACAGCTTGCTTTCAACGGCGTCAATCACGTCCAACTTTTCGGCAAAAATCTCATCCAGAGCTTCGACCAGCCGTTTTCGCGGCATCATCGTGTCTGCGGGGACGTCCTTAAAGCCGTCGGCAATCCACAGGTTGCAGACAGACGGGCTGCCTATCTCTTTGGTGAAGGTTTCCGCGATTTTGCGGCTGCGCTTGCAGTGCTCAATCCAGAAGTCACGGATTGCTTTGTCCGGGTGGGATAGCGTTAGCCCGTCGGCGGACTTGGGGTGGCCAAACAACGTGGGGTTGAAGTCTATTGCGAGATTATGTTCCTTTGCCCAGTCAATCCACGCGGCAAAATGTTCCGGTTTGATTTCGTTCCGCTCCACACCTTTCACATCGCCATACATGGCATGGAGGTTTATGCGTGTCGTACCGGGGATCAGCGTCAACGCCCGGTCAATCATACTCCGCAGCTCGTCCGCGTTATTCGCCGCGCCGGGATGGCTGCCGGTGGCTTGAATCCCGCCGGACAATGCTCCGCCGCGCTGTTCAAAGCCGCGCACGTCGTCACCCTGCCAGCAGTGCATGGAAACGGGAATTGAATCAAGCGTTTTTATGGCCGCCTCGGTATCTATACCGAGTGTCGCGTATTGCTCTTTGGCAAATGTGTAAGCGTTCATGTCAATACCTTCTTTCTAAGGAATTTATCAAAATCATAAGACCCTCGCGCAATATTTTGATAGCTCCCGTCAATCCAAGCCAAACGCTTTGTTTATATCCGCAATCTCACTGTCAGAGATATGCACCAGCGGCCCGATATTCATTGCGGCAATGACGGAGTGCGCCGTGGCTTCGGTGACCTCCAGGCGGTCAAACGCGTTGAGAAGGTTACTGCCTGTCGCGAGAATTTGGTTGTTCTCGCAAATCAGCACGGGCGTCTTTTCGGAAAACAGTCCGGCGACTTCATCCTGCTTGAGATAGATTGAGCTAAACGGCACCTTTTGAATCTGCCGCAGCATGATGTAGCTCTCCGGGATGGTGCGGGGGTCAAACTGCTCGTCCGTTATGGCGAACGCCATCGCGTAGGGAGGGTTGGCGCTCAATACGGAATTGATAGCGGCGTGACGCTCATAGATTTTTTGATGAAGCGTAACCGAACGCGAAGGGATTTTACCCGCTTCTTTCATCCCGCTTTTTATCAGTACAAGGTCGCTTTCCTCCATGTACGCGCGGTCAACACCAAAGGGGGTGATGATAAAGCTGCCGTCACTCAGCCGAACGGAGTATGTACCCTGTGTACTCACAAACAGCTTTTGACGATAGGAGCGCCGAATCAACGTAATCATGTCGCGCCGTGCGGCACATTCTTCGGAGCTTCTCCTATTTGGGATAAAGTCGTCCATAGTCAGATGATCACGCGTCGCGGTGATATTTATTTCATTCTCTTGCAGACTTTTGGGTGTTCCCAGCTTTCGGGCGTATATTTCAAGGTTTGCTGTCGTCTCCAGCGTTTCAAACTTCATAAACGCATCGAACAGGGTTTCCGCGCCGATACAGACGCCGTGGTTCTCCAAGATTACAATGTCAAAGCCTTTTTCAAACTCCGCGGCTATGCTGTCGCCGAGAACCTGTGAACCGGGGACGGCGTACGGCGCCATTGTTATCTTGCCAAGTGTCCTGTAGGAGTTTGCGACAAGACGGGTATCGGGCAAGACGCGGGCAACGGAGAAGGCCACCAGCGCCGGAGGATGGGCGTGAAGCACGGCGCGCAAGTCAGGACGGCGTTTATAAATCTCTGCGTGAAAAGGCAGCTCCACAGACGGTTTGTGCCGGCAGAAAACCTTTCCGTCCGGCGTAACGCGGCACATATCACTCGGTGTCAGCGTCCCTTTGTCAACGCCGGACGGTGTTATCCAGATGTCGCCGTTTTCATCCAGAACGGACAGATTTCCGCCGGATGTGGTGGTCATGCCGTTTTGATAGATGCGATTCATCATTTGGACGAGCTGGTCGGCCGGATGCAGTAAGTCAAATTTCATGGCAAATACTCCTTGATTTCAAAACTGTTCCGAATGATGTCACGCGCCGCTCCGACGTCGGGCAGCTCACCGCTCCGCAGCATCTGCGAGAGGATGTTCCCCAGAGCCGTCCCTTCGACAGGTCCGGCGTAGACCGGCAAGCCGGTCGCCTGCGCTGTGAGTTCGTTGAGAAAACTTGCCTGTGAGCCGCCGCCGACGGTGTTTAGGGTAGTATACCGCTTTCCGGTGATGATTTCAAGCTCCCGTATGCTCTTCGCGTACTCGCGCGCCAGGCTTGAGTAGACGCACCGCATTATATCGCCCGTATCTTTGGGCGGAGGGTATCCCGCTTCCGTACATTTTTGCGTAATTGTACGGGTCATATTCTCCGGCGCGAAAAAAGCCGCGTCGCTGACGTCAACAAGACCGTCATAGTCTGAATCCCGCGCCATCTTGTCCAGCGCGGCGTAGGATGGCTTCTCCGTCATCTCCCGCCGCACGGATTGGATCATCCACAGCCCCATGATGTTTTTCAGGAAGCGGACTGTCCCGCCATACCCGCCCTCGTTGGTGAAGCCCGCACTGCGCGCGGCGTCCGTGAGAATGGGGGTATCGGACACGACGCCGAGCAGACTCCATGTGCCGCTGGAGATATAGACGGCGTTATCGTCCCTTGCGGGAACCGCCAGAAAGGCGCTGGCTGTGTCATGGGAAGGGGTTAGTCCATGCTCTATGGGTTGGAAGATACGGCGCGGCAATCTCAAGCGGTCAATCAGCACCCAGTCCCAGTCCCCTGTCACCGCGCCGACCAAGCCTGTCGTGGACGCAATTGTGTATTCTGACCGCTTTTCGCCGTATATCCGGTAGTGCAGGTAGTCCGGCATAAGCAGCAGGCTGTTTGCCCGGTCAAGCAGTTCGGGGTTTTTCAGCTTCAAGGCCATGAGCTGATACACGGTATTGAACGGTTGCTTTTGGATGCCGGTGCGGGCGTAATGTTCCGCATAGGAAATCAAACACTCGACTTCGGCGTCCATCCCGTCCGTGCGGCTGTCCCGGTAGGCTACCGCGTCTCCAAGGGGATTGCCGTCCGCGTCCGTCAGGACAAAATCCACGCCCCATGTGTCAATGCCGATACTGTGCGCAGTACATTTGCCAAGTCCCGCTTTGACCTCGGCAAGTAATCCGTCAATATCCCAGCACAACGCACCGTTGCGCTTTGTCATGCTATTGGGGAAACGGTGGATTTCCTCAAGGACGAGCCTGCCGTTTTCGAGCCTCCCCGCAATATGGCGGCCGCTTGACGCGCCGATGTCTATGGCGAGGTAACTACACATCCCTGTCACTCCTCTCTTTGGTGGTGGTTTCCGCGATTTCGCGCTGAGGCATAAGCCAAAGCCCACGCCAAAAAATATTTTTTAGCGTGAGCTTGTCGTCGCGGTGGTAAGTGTAGCACCTATTGATAAAATGCACGGTAAATTGCACAGCTTCAACTGTGTACACGGCTTGCCGTGCAGTATTTGAAAATAGCCGTGTAGTAATTGAACTCTCTGTGCATTTTCTGTGCATACATCACCTCTGTTCATGCGGTGAAACCTACATGGGCAGGGCTTTCTTTCATTTGAATTTAAAGCCCGCGCCTTTTCTTACGCTCCTTTAATGTCCGGCGATAGTCCGGGATTCTTGATGTCATGTTGTTGGCATGAATATTTACAGCTTCTAACCGAATCTTCAAAATAACGGAGATTTCTTCTGTCATTTCACTCCTTCCGCTCTAACATATTTTTGATGACGGCTTTTGGGTTTATCGGGCAATGTCATTATAAGCTGCCCGGAATCCAATAATGGCTTCAATATTGCTTTGCGGAAGTATTCGCGGGTGGCAATTCCGACAAACTGCTGCATCTCTTCCCGTGTCCTCGGCGTGGAACAAAACTCCAAAACCTTGTTTATCTTATCATGCGTACTGTCTTGCGTACCATCATGCGTAGTAGTTCCATGTGGCAACGTAAAACCTTCCGCAAACGGAAATGTCACAATCAAAAAATTGTCCTCAAATGTAAAAATCGATTGGTCGTAAACTTCCATAATGCGGCTCATGCCGGAGCCGAGCTGCTCCACGAGGTCGACATCTTTGAACACTCTCATAAGCTCGCGGTTGCGCGGCATGGAGCGGCAGCGAAAGAAATTCTCGCGGCTAAGTCCCTGCGGCAATCCGCCATAAGATGTTATGGTGATTCTGTCCGAGAAAATCTCCACCACAGGCGGCACTTCGCGGCTGTAATCATTATGGACAATGGCGTTGATAATGGCTTCTTTCAAGGCCTGTTCATCAACCATCTGCCGCTCAAGCCTTTTCCGGGCAGTGACTTTCGCAAATGTCTTGTTTTCCACGCGGAGTTTTTCCAAAACACGGTTTGTCGCCGTAATGAGGCAGCGATAACCGTATTCTTCGTTTTCAATCAAGTCCACTTTCGTCGTTCCCGCATATTTGGCGACTTTGATGGAGACACCGTTTTCATCCGCCAACAGATAGGCGGCGTAATTGAAACGCTCGTCATCATCAAGCAAATCCAGCGAAGACAAAAACTCCTTGTTGAGTTTCAGTTTCTGTTCTGAATAGTAGATTTCGAGCTGTTTGAACGTAAGATTCTGCCTCGGAGACCGCATATTGCTCAGACGAAACGGTATGCGCTTGGCGTACATCGCTTCGATTTGGTCTTTGGTCATATGCTGGTTAGAACTGCCAACACGAACAAAGCATCCTTCTGGGGACATTCCCTTTTTACGCAGATAATACGGCTTCTCAATGCCGCTGGAAACGACAACTTTGATGACCTCAACGCCGTCAATCTTTTCTATGAGAATATCGAACAAGCCGAGCGTGTGCGGCTGTATATTGTTCTTGATTCTGTCGGTAATTTGCCGTTGAACAAGGTCAAGGTTCGCCACGCCGACAACGGCTTTCGCCTTGTCGTCAATGCCGACAAAAATCTCGCCGCCCTCGGAATAGTTGAGGAACGCCACCACGGTTTCCTCAAAATCATCCGGCACTTGCGATTTGTATTCGATTCTGTTGCGTTCTTCGGGGAAGTTAAATGGCATTGTGGACACCTCCATCGTTTTATTTTTCGCTGCAATTGCAAGAATTATTAACCGATAAACTCTTTATAAAACCCAAAATCGTATTCATCGAAAGTACCTACAATCAGACCTCTGTCCAAGAAAGCGTTTCTCTCTTCGCAACAAGTTTCAGGGAGCAGAGCACAGGCATGACACGCCGCGAGATTCAGAGATTCCCGACCCTGTCCGTGGCTGAGAATGCAAACAGGATCGTTTGAACAAGTTTTTGCCCCGGTCACAGCCTTTTTAAAGACTTTTGGGAAAGCATCCGGGCGACCTTGCCTGACAAGCCCTCCCAAAGTGCCTTCGGAGTCGCCGCTCGCGGTATAGATAAATATTCCGGCCATGTCTTTGCCGTCGGATTCTTCAGCACAATATATCCGTTCACTCAAGGAAGCAATGCTGTATCCACATTCAAAACTTAATTGCTTAATCAGTAAATGAGATAAAGTATGGAGCATGATAAATTTTGGCGTAATTGTGCGAGGGTACGACTGGCCGATAAAAGACTGTGTATAATTGGAATTGATTCGTTTTGCTCTGTCTGTAATTTTCGGATGGCTTTCAATCCACCTTGCGACATCGTCTTTTTCAAACTCGATGAATATACCTTCGCCGCGAACCTCATAAGCTGGATACCATCGAGTTGTTGGTTCTTTGACATGAACAAAACCGGGATCATCTTTATACATAACGGGATTGAGTCGCGAAAATCCTATTAGGGCGTTAACCACACGAACTTTATCAATCAATGCAATCGACTTGATATGCGGAAGTCTGTAATTTGCGATTGGCATATTTTCACGAGAAAACTCCCCCAACGAACTCGTTGTTGTCACTTCCCCGCTCAATGCGGAATACTCCTCTGCCCGATACTGTACGCTCATTACATCAATATCAGAACTATCTTCAAGCCACTTTCTGTGTAGGATTTTTTCAATATCGGATTCGCTTGCGCCGATTTCTTTGCCGATTGCCTTTATCCAGTCTTTGAATTTCGATTGCAGAACAGCTTCTCTCATGTCCGGCAATTGCGACAGGGTGATTTCTGCCTGTTCAAAGGCTTGACTGTTGACTATTTTGGAATTAAGTTTGTCGGCATACGGCGGTATTACCAAAGAACTGTATACCACGGGGAAATACACGGAAGATGAGCCTCTCTGGACGGTTTTCGGATGCAGTATGCACTTTTCCTTTTCGTTTTTGTGTGGATGTCCTCCACGGCAACGGAATTGAGGTTCTTCGGAGTCTTTGTCCAGCCTTTCAAACTTGTCTTTATCGAAAGCACCCTTCAACGTTGCAAATGCCCTGCATTCATCACAAGAAACACTGAGACCTTCCAATCCCTCTGTTCCCGATGCTCCGGTCTTGAAATAAAGCCTCGGATTGGAGCAAATCGGCTTTTTGGATATTTTATGAACCCACTCTACCCACGGAAAATCATTTATATGACCGTGTTCACATACCGTCACGATACGGGCGACAACCAAATCCTGACGGCAATCTTGACATTGCATATGCTTAACCATGTGTGAGTCCGATTGTTGCGCCCTTTGTGATGCACGTCTCTTATACTCATTCAACCACTTTGATATAGGCTGAAATTTACGGCACTTCGGGCAAAAATACCATTCGGGGAATCGGGCATACGAAATATCGGTCGGAACAGCGAAATAATCCACACCGAGGGCTTTTGCAAAGCGTTCGTCCTCCACTTTGGCTTTTCCGCTCCAATATTCGGGAGCGGCGGTCATCAGTGTTTGGTCGGGAAAATCCACCATCGCCCCGACACCGTATTGAAGCACCGCCTGAGAAGCCCTGACCGAATGGGTGACTTCATTCAGATTAACCTTTTCCATTATCGCTCTCCTCCCAAATCACAACTTTCCCGCGAACCGGGGTGTCTACATTACGCATTGATGTAAGTGTTTCAAATGAATCGTCTTTCCCCGGCGAATTATAGGGCTTTAGCAGACGTCGCTCTGAGCCGGAAAACGGCGCGACGATAAATTTGTACCCGAAACCGAAAGCCATCTTTTTATCTTGCGAATCGTTGGCGATTCTTTGCCAAGAGCGAAAGAACTCTTCGATTTCGGACTCGATTTCGGTAATATCGTCACGAAGCCCATTGTCGGCCCTCTCGTTTATATTCTTAACCCGTTTCAAGACAAATTCTTTGATTGCCAAAATATCGTCGGCAAAATACTCAGCATCAAATTCTATCGCATCGCGATCATTGACAAGCGCAACCGTACTGCGATGCCGCATTATCGATGTGAGAACAGCGTGGAGCGCACGGTCTCGTGCGGGTTTGGAAAACGGCGTGGCTCCGGTCGGTTCTACAAACCGATAAAACGAATCATGGTACGGTTTGAAGCGTTCATAATGCGAACGGTCACGGCTTTTTGTCGCATCATATTGAATGAATACGGTTCCCGGATATGAACGTCCAACACGGCTGGAGGCCTGAATATACTCGCTTGTTAATTTTGGCTGTCCTACCATCAGCATTACATTCAACCTTGCAACGTCTATTCCGACAGAAATCATGTTTGTCGCAAGAAGTACACTTGAAGCATAACGGCGGTTCTCCATATTTTGTGCCGAATACTCGACTTTCTCGAGCTTGTCGAGCGTTTCATTAAGACCCGTTGTGGTAACGCGGCTTGTAAGTTCGTCGGCTTGCACAATGAGTCTTCTTTGGCGGAACATCCTGTTTGCCATGCGTACTATGAAATCCTTAACGTCATCATCCACCATCGTGGATGCTTTCCCCAAATCTTTAAGGCTGTTAAAATACACTGTAAGTGTCCATAATTTATCCCTTACCTCATCGGGCAGCCTCATGGTGTAAACCGTCTGCATCAAGTCGGCCATTGCTCTGATTTCCGTCATCGCTTTTGTCTTTCCGGATGGCATAATCCCCACATATCTGCGCCCGAATACGCCTTCCTCGAGCGATATCTTCCGCTCACGGGCGAAAAACGAATCTTCGGCATCAAGTCCGGGAGCGGGGAATTGAACCACATCCCGGTCATACAAAACGGAACATTGTTCTTTTGCCCTGCGAATTGTTGCCGTGGAAGCGATTATTTTTGTTCTGATGCCTTTTTGCGAACACAATGCATCGACGGCGGTTTCATACAGACCGACAACAGTTCCGAGTGCGCCCGAAATCAAGTGCAACTCGTCTTGAATTATTAATTCAGGAGCGCGACTATCCCGACCGGCGGCAAAGAACGCACCAACGTTTCCGTTCCACGGCATCATTGCAAATTTATCCACCGTTCCGAATAACAAAGTCGGAGGGGCTGCATACAATTCCTCGTCGATGATTAAAATCGGAAGGCGTATCTCAAACGGACAATCTTCGTGAGTGCAATGCAAATAAAAGTGCCTGTTGTTTTTCATTGCGTATCCCCACCGCCCGATGAGCTTTTTGTCTTCGGCGGACTTAATCATTCTTGTCCCACACCAAGGGCATTTGAGAACCTGAAATTTATTGTGGCGTTCCAGAGCGTAGCGAATGTTGGAAACGGTTGCGCTCATAAGTTCGTCCAGATGATATTTCGCACTGTTTTTGCTGCCGATGTTTTTGTTTGGAATATGAGAGCCTCCAATCCAAAGCCCGATGGTTATAGGTTCTTCTCCCAACGAATAATTCGGATATTTTTTTGTCCTGTCGCTGCGGATATACTCGCAGGCGCAAATCAACGTGGCAGCTCTCGTGAATTGTTGTGCAGCAAGTAAACGCAATGTATAACGCATGATAACCGCCGTTCCTGCCGAATCCGGCAAATGAACAAGCCTGCGATAAAAAATCGCAAATGCAGTCAATCCGAGATAGGCTTCTGTTTTGCCACCGCCTGTGGGAAACCAAATCAAATCCACAAGACTGCGGTCAGGCGAATCATCATTGACTATGGAGTTGATATCCATTAACAGGAAAGCTATCTGGAACGGTCTCCAAATGGCGTTATTATCATCATGTTTGTAGTAATCCATATCTCGGAGCAACGCAGAAATATCGGCATCTCCCGGATATCTGTTTATGTCGGAGGTTTTATCTTGTAGCCCCAAATGAACCCGTTGCATGAACATTGCCCGATTTGCAAGTTGAAAAGCCGACCAAGCGTGAGAGTTTTCTTCGAGTGTTTGGATTCCCTCATACATCCTTATATAAGCGCGGCGGCACTCGGCAATGTTCCCGACAGCGGCCGATTGGTATCGGGAATCAAGTGTCTTTGTATTTGTTTCCAAGCCGTTGACCCATGTCTCATATACGCCCACAAGTCCCCGCAACGCGGATATTTTTTGTGCCTTATCGGAATTGTCCAAATCCGAAAGATATTTCATGGATAACTGAGCCGCAGAAACTGCATCGTTTTGAGGTAAATCGAAATTCATCTGCGGCACTTCGGCTTGAGGGAAATATTCGCTCCAAAGAATCCCCTTGCCGGAACAGTCTATCGTCCAATCGACGGCAACACCGAGTCCCGTTCCGTATATTTTTTTGTTTCTGTAAAGCAATTCAAGAGAACGCTCCTCTTCGTCCATATTATCTTGATCGGCGTACAGATTCGTTTCCACAAAGATGAAGCTGTTGTCTGCGGTTGATATTTCAATCTTGGGCTGAAAAAGACAGTGGTGGTCTTTGGCAGGTGCTTCGTTTAATCCGTTCACTAACATAACCGTAACAGACCAAAGCCCTTCACGGATTTTTGTTCTCAGGGCGGTAATTTTTGCCGAAGTTCCGTCAATATCTTTGTTGCGGTCTATATAATCGCTCTCGGAAAAATCCAACTCAAAAGGAGCTTTGCGCGGTTCGCGCACGAAACCGCTTTTGCAAAAATCGGCAAAACGATACGCAACATTTACCAGATTATCGGGAATGTCGCTTTTAACCAAAGATACGTCCTTGACTTTTATAGCGTCGACAAGACAAAGAACCTTATTTTCTTTATCGTAAGTGATTTTGTGGGACAGTTGCGGCGGGACGGAATAACCGTCCGGGTTATCCGGGTAAAACGGAATTACACAGTCCGACACTTTTGCGCTCCTGTAAGTCGCAAATGAAACCTTGCCCCGAATAGTATCTGCGCTTCCTTTCACGAGAAAGGTTATCCCCATCGAGGAAGGCATATACTGCGAAGACAAACCGACCTCTTCGTCAAGATTTTCGTCGGCGGTTTCGTCATTTTCTGAAAATTTTGGTTTGTCTTCCAGCGGCGGTTCTTGGGTTGTGTTCCCCTCTTCGTCTTTCATATCATCATCGGCATCAGTATCATCGCCCGCTACTACAGGAACGGTTTCGTCGTTGTCTTGATTGATTTGATTCCCCTGCGGATAAAGAATGCCGACCGAATATCGAGATGTCGGACTGCTGGAAATAAGTTCATGCCCAGCACCGGGTATCGAAAACTCAGAACCCGGTCCCGCCAACTCCCGCTTTACCAAATCAATATATTTATCGCGGACAGGTATCATTTGTGTCCTTATTTCCCCTGCGTTCATAACCCTACCTCCATATCTTTAATCGGCCTGTTGGTGAAAGTGGTCGGAACGGAAATCAGCCTGTCCAAACCAGAAATATCATCCAACTCTACTGTTTCCGACAATTTTTCCACATTCTCAAAGATGAACTCCAACAACTTATCTCCTGTCGGGGCAAATCCGCTCAACTTATCCGTGATTGCTTTTCCTATCAGCTTCAGGATGTTTTTACGCTGTTTGCGGACAACTTCACAGGCATCAAAATAACCGCGTACATCATCGAGCAGAAACGGGTCTTGGGTCAGATTGGCAATTTGCATAAGCGTATTTTCTTCTCTCGGACCTATAATGCGGCTTTCGTCAATCAGCCATTGCCTGACAGATACCTCTTGAATCGAGAGTCCTAGCCCCTGGAGTCTTTTGGCGACTTCTCTGAATGAAAGATTGTGATTCTCCCTATATTCGCGCAACGCCAACTTCCAATACAAGGATTTTTCTGTTGCATCGACCACCGCATTGGAAAGACGATCGGTTTGTTGCAATTGTTCAAAGATATAATCCACCATATTTTTGGTGTTGTCGTCGCGTTTGGCAAACACCAATGTATCGCCGGAGCGCAGAGAATCCACGTCCTTTTCCGAAACAGAACCGCTCGATTCATCGAAAACAACCGCCTGATAGTAGCGCGTGAACAATATTTGCTCACCGCTTATGAAGCTTCCGACCGCATAAATATCTGTGGCCGGAGCGTTTCCCGAATACCCCGAGATGCTTTTTACAAAGGAATCCACATTAAAGGAAGTAATTTTATCTATGTAGGTCTCCAACTCGCCGTCTGCAGAAGCCACAGACACAATATCTTCAAAATCCGATTCATCATCGGGGGTCTCTCCAAAATCATCCTCTGCCTCAATGCCGAGCCTGTCGTTGATTGATTTTTCGTATGCCTCTGCCTGACGTTTTTTATGCGCGAAAAATTTGGCTTCTCCATCATAAAGCAAAACAAGGATGTCGGAAGCAGAGCGGCATTTGAACGGATTGAAATGCGTACCCATAAAGTCTCCGACAACAATGATTACATCATATTGCTCTTTCCCGTCAAAGCGATTTGCGGTTACGACAGTGATACTGTTTTTCCGTAGTGCAGCATCTTCTTTTAGGATGTCCGCATAGTATCCCTTTGGGACAATTACCGCCGTCCTTTTGTCGGCATATTTTTCAAGCAGTCCGACAAGCGCATTGTGTTTTGGACAGTTCATCAATATGGAATAGTACAGTCGGTCTATCGCATCCGTGGCATCAAGAAAACAATCCACCAATTCCGTGGACTTCTCCGCAAGTCGCCAAAGTTCATCCAACTTAACTATCGGCGAGGTCGCCCTTGTTGCAAAGCCGCCTTGTTCAAAAGCTTTGTTTAAGCGTTCCAAAGGAAAGGCGGCCGTTAATATCAGATTCGTCAGGGCGTGTGCCGTAACGATAAAATCGTCCTTATTCTCGCTTTTTATATCGGAACGCTTTATCGCAAAAAGAGCATTTTTCAACGCTTTTATTTCCTGCCATGTCGCAATTCCATCAACAAGAATAGGGGAAATCTCGTTATTGACTATATGCTCTACTTGCGAATCCAACTCAACGGTTAAGGGATTCGCTTCTTTTAGCGGCTCTGAATGATGAAGCAAGAATTCCTTTGTGCAAACAAATATCGATGCCTCGTCCTTTGCCTTGATTACCTCCTGAGCAACGCCGGAGTCAACGGAGGATGTGAGTAGTGAGAATTTCAGCGACTTACGTTCAAGCAATTCTGTAAGCTCAGAATCGTGGCTTGAAACCGAATCCGTACTGACAATCATAAATCCGACTGTCTTATTCCCGCTCTTATCCAGCACCAACTCCCGTGCTGCTGAGATTCTGGATGTAATCTTTAAACTCGGTTCGATTTTTGCGGGGTTTGCCCCGAATCTGTGTTCTTCCAAGTTTGACGTGTAATAAGATGCCGCGACAAGGTCAAGCAATCCGACGGAGTTGCCGTTTCCGTATTCGACACGGACACCGTTTGCGATTCGCCCGAAAAGTTCTCTGTCGCTTACGATGACCGTCGAAACACCGACAACGCTCGGTATCGAGGCGACCGGAATGTCGAATAAGAACGAGATGAATTCGTTGCGGTTAGATTTTTGTCTTTTTATTCCGCGCCCATCCGTGCGAGTAGAAGTCCCCTTGTACGGCGATATGCGATACCAGTCTTTTCTGGGGATATAGTGCTTTGAGTGTTGCTCGGGTTGTTCGAGCATGGCAAATTTCGCATTGTCAAAATCGGATACATCGAACCCCCTATCTTTGTTTGGTGTATAAAACCCGCGCCAAATACGGCGTTCTTTACTGCGATTCAAAGACATAAGCACAATTTCCCCGTCCTCGAAACCACGGATAATATCGTCGTTCTCGGTTTCGTTTAGAGCCAAGCATCCAAGGGCGGCTATCAAAAAAGATACAACATCAAAACAAATCGAGCCTGTGTGCTGGGCGACAGACAGGGAATACTCTTGTTTATCAAATGCGGATGAGAAGAATTCGACATATTTTTGAATAAGCCGCTCCTTTGAAATCAGCGACTCCTCAAAATAAATATCGCATTTTTCCGTCAAGCGGAGAAAGGCTTGTTCGTTTGTCATAACCGCTCACCTCCGCCTTGCTCTCTGCCTTCACGGAGTATGTCGAAGCATTCCCCCATAAAACGCGCCATCTCTTCGACTGCAGGGATAGTAACAGAATTACCGAATTGCTTATATTTCTGAATATCGGGCATATCCTCCGGAAACGAAAAACCCTCCGTTCCGTCTTCCCGTAAAAATCCGTAATTAATAAACCCTTGCAATTTCCCCCATTCCGTCGGAGTCATTACACGAATACCCTGGTCATTCAATGGTGTTTTTTTTCCTTGAACCATCATTCCGGCAATGCCTTCACGGGGATCGCGAATCAAATTTCTCTCCCTGCCAGAGCCGCCTGTCGCAAGGATTGTGTTGGCAACGGGATGTTCGATATCTGGTTCGTTGATGATTCTGTACCCGAAACCGTAACCTCTGCCCTCCTGTCTCTCCCTGTGCCTGACAAGGGTCTCGAAGTATCCCGAAGCCATATAATACCTCGGAGGCACGTCTCGTTCCAACAAGTCATTAAGGTCTCCGTAAAGAGTTTGTTTTCTGCCTTTCGGCAATTCCGAAGGCAAGAGAGCCAGTCTTTCGGGTCTGAAACGCTCCTTGTCGAATCCGATAATATATGTACGCGGACGGTTTTGCGGTACACCGAAAGCACGTGAGTTTCTTACAAAATCCCTCGCCCTATACACAGAGGTGGCTTCCGAATCAGTTGTTACACCGATTACCTTATATTTCAATTCTGCTTCCAGTGTTTCTATAATCAATTTAAACGTATTGCCATTGTCCCTTGTCACAATATGGTCGACATTTTCAAGAAAAAATGCAGCCGGGCGGGTGGCTTCTATGATTTTGGCGATATGGAAAAATATCTGTCCCTTTTCCTCGTTTTCAAATCCTTCTTTCAGTCCGACTCTGCTGAATGTCTGACAGGGAAACCCCGCGAGCAGAATCTCGTAATCGGTCTCACCAACAAGTGTTTTGAACTCGGCGGTTGTCAAATCATTGTGCGGATTTGTGCCGAAGATATGTTCATAAGTTGCACAGGCATATTTATCAATTTCAGCAGTCAATACGGTTTCAACGCCAAGCCCGCGCTCGAAACCGCGTCTGATGCCGCCTATTCCGGCACAAAGGTCAACGACCCTAAACGGACGAACAGGAGTAATGCGTAGTAATCCCTCAATTTCGTTTACACAAATGTACACATCCCGTTTGATTTCTTCTCCCCAAAAGCGCAAAACCCGCCATCCGTTATTGCGGAGGGTTTGCGTCACAAAAGCATCTCTGGCTATGTTTTTTTCGATTTTTGGAATCCAAGACTGCTCGTTGGTCTTAAAGTCTTTTTTGCGGCTTTCCCAGTCATGCCCGTGCCAAAATTCAGAATCGCAAAATACGGCGATTTTTCTGGCAGGAAATGCAAAGTCGGGCTTGCCTACGATTGACTTTTCGTTGGATACGAATGTCGTAATCCCTCTCCGAATCAATTCATTGCGGAGAAGTTTTTCTATTTTTGTATCACGGTCGCGTATGCGACTCATGTTATAGCTTATTTGTGCCTGTGTGCGTTGAGCCACATCGCCACCTCCAACTTCCTTTTTTAGTTGTATTTCACGCTTGCCGCGCCTCAAGACAGATTTTCTACGCCGGGTCTATTTCCGCACTCTTGCCGCTTTCGACCCATGTGTCCACTTCCGAAATTCTGAACTTATACTGTTTACCGATACGCTTGTGAGGAATGGCATCCTTCTTAATCCAGTTACGGATGGTGTCTTTGCTCACGCCGAGGTGAGCGGCTATTTCCTCGATATTTGACCACTTCTCAGGCTCGTTAGACATTTTCACCCCTCCTCTTGGATTCATCTCGCAATCAAACCACGATATTATTATATCACACGCAAACGATAATTACAAGGATAATATGTGAATTGTTATGATTTGTTATGAATTATCTTTAGCGTCATATCGTAACTTCAGCGTTTCATAGTAGTTGAACAACGCAAGGTACTCCGCTTTGAGTTCAAAGTCATCGCTGTCGAGGACTCTTAGAATATCTCCGTATTTGCCTTCTTTTTTATATGCCGCATAAACATCCTGCGTCTTGAATTCAAGTTCCCAACCAAATGCCCCATCGTAAATTTCATCTCCGTCATCTGCAGCGTATACAGCATATGGAATTCGTTTCGGCGGCATCACCTCATTTGCTATATCCAAAAAACCAAAATTTGAATCAAAGGCAAATGCGGAATCGTCCTCCAAACTTCTTATTATCGTGTTAGTCGTAGCATCATTCGCGAATGTCCACACAGGCATTGCCGTAACCCACACGGCAAATTCCTCATAAAACGGGAAGTCATTCAATGCGTGTTCGGATTGCACGTCAAGCATAACAAGAAGGAACTGAACCAATGGAGAGAGAGGTTGGTTATCCGATTCCTCTAACGGCTCTTCGTGGTCATAATAAATGACGGGGTATTGAGAAAACAGATAATTGTAGTATCCAGTATGCTTTTTAGAATTGCTGAATAACTTCGTCAAGAACGGTAAGAAGATATGTTCCTCCACCAAGCCCGGCATCATTTCGTAATGAAAACGCAGTACGCTTTCACTATATTCTTGGAATCGAGTGAGCAAGACATTTCTAAATCCCGTTAATTGTTCTGGTTGCAATCGGGATAGATAACTCGCACAAAAATATTCTTGCACAGAGCGGTGTGAAAAACGAAATTTGCCGCCACCTTCTTCGAGAAAAGAAAGATTTTCGCACACATCGAATAAGAAATCATCCCCATCAATCTCGCTGTCAACTTGTCGAAGGTAGCTGTCAATGGTTTGTTGTGTGAACTCGTATTCGCCTTTTTCGTAGGCTTTGTAGCATAGCACGGCGAAACGGCTCACGATATCTCGCACGTTCAATCTCGTTTTCAACATTCGATGAGGATTGCCGCATTCTGTATCGTACAATTCGGCATAGCTTATCACAACCTCGCGATGTAAATCATCAGGAAGAGTATTCCATCGTCTTTCGTATTTCTTTGCCAGCATAGTCAGAGTTCTCGGATTGCACATAAGGATTTTTTGTTTTTCAAAGAGAGATCGAGTCAAAGTATTAAAATGTTTGGCAGTTATTTTATTGGTGTCGATAGAGAAGGTTTCTTGCTTCCGCACCAACTCAACAGCTTGCTCATATCTCAATGGTTGCAACTCCATGATGTCAAAGCCCGTCAGAGAATTTAGCTTGTGAATTGGGTATGGTCGAGTAGTCACAACAAAAAAATTATCTGCGTACATAGCGAAAAATGGACGCATTATGTAATCAAGCCGTCCTATCTCTTGAGTAGACGCTTCATCCAATCCATCCAAAAGCAGACAGCATTTCCCTTTTTTGAGAAACGAAACGAGTTCTTCCTTCCTTACCTCCGCCCCAAAGCAGTTAGATTGTTCAAGTATGTACTCCAACATATCCGTTGCGCTGCTGTACGCATAATCTCCAAGCCTTACGAAAATCGGCACTAAGCCAAATTCCCCGTATTGCTCAATTGCGGACAGCAACAAATACCGCATCATCGTTGACTTCCCAAATCCACCCGAAGCAGAAATAATGATGCGACGAGATAGGGAACACAACTTTGCGACATCTGCAGCATGAAGTATTTCATCGTCGCTTTTTATGTCACAACAAACATAGAAAGAATAGAAATCTTTCGCCGTCTTGTCAGCTACAGTACGCATTTTTCCATATTCGGCTATGGCTTTTTTGTGGTATGTGTCCACCCAACCACTATCGAAACTATCGTCTGCTGGGACTGCATCTATAATGGGCTGGTTTTGGTAGATGTGGTTGATGACGACTTTTCCAGCGTGTGCAATCTGCGTGTTTTTGTCTCCGGTTTGAGACAACGGGGACAGAACGGCAGTCGGTAAATTTGCCGATTCGATTGGCTGAGGTTCTGTTTTCATTCTGTGATCCCTCCTCAATGCGGACCTATACGCCAACTCTCGATGCTCGTATTCGAATCGTTAAGATATTCATCGGTTTCTAAAATTGGGCGTTCATGGTCTATTATTTGACGTCCTATATACTGGACATAGTATTGTACCGCTATTTTCTTTGCCATTTCAAGACCCCAATCACAGACGAAGCTACCCGGAAATTGAAGAAGAGCGTCTCTGTTGAATGCATCCTTGACATCTGCGACAAGCAAGTCGACCACAAATTGTCCTCGATATTCCTTCTTCACGGTCGAGGTATATACATCAAATGATTTAAACATTTCACGGTATTCAGCACCTCGACTACCACCCCGTCTATAAGGAAAATTTAGAATCTCTCCTATCATATCGAGCAAGTCGGTATAAAATCCAACATGGCAATACGCTTGGAAGAGTCTATCCTTCAAATAAACCGTGATGGCTTTTTCTTTAGCACGACGCTCTGAATCAACCGCCTGGATTAATATGCCTAAGTTGTTATAGCGTATTTGTTCTTCGAGAATAAGTTCTTCATTTACGGCTAACTTTTCTTCGATATCGGCAAGCAACGATTTTATGTGGGCGATGCGTTTATCTTCAACGAGAACCATAAACGGTTCTTTTTGTCCCTGTACATACCATTTCATTATTTGGTTTTTTGTTTCAGTTGTCCATTCATCTGCTTCACAGATACAATAATCTCCCTCAAACGCTCGTCTGATCCCATCTTCGGTGATTACGTCAATTTTGATGTTCTTAGCGGCAAAAGAAACGCCAAACCCAAAATTGAGACTTGGCTGCACATCTGTGTTTATTTGCAGTTCTGTGTTGTTGTAAATGTTTACGACTTCTGCTTGGGCTATCTGTGTATTCTTGTCCCCAGTCTGCGACAACGGAGGAAGAATGGCATTTGGCAAGTTCGCCGCCTCGATTGGCTGAAGTTCAGTTTTCATTCCGCGTCCCCCTTAATCGTTGTTTATTATCAGCGTTCCGACATTGCCGATGATTTGATTGTTGTTCTCTGACTGTGTGATAAAGTTGTCAAGAAAACCACAGCATATTTTTTCTACCAAAAACGTCTTGTTCCTTTGTGTCGTTTTTTTCAATTTCCCATAGAGCGCAATCCTTCAACGACAACAGGCACAGCGTTAATCAATTTGTCAATTTCGTCTTCCGTCGTATATTCCGACATTGAAATCCGCAAATTGGCGAGAGCCATTTCACGGGAAAGACCAAGTGATAATAATACGTGCGAGGCGTCCAATGAATCCGATGCGCAAGCTGACCCATTCGAAACATATATTCCTTGACAGTCAAGCGTATTTACAAGCATATCACCGACAATGCCTTCAAACGAATAGTTGACAATCCCACCAATGCGTTTTTCCCTATCGCCATTAAGTTTGGATTTCTCAATTTTATCAAAGTTCTCCATTATCTTTTTTGCCAGTTTTCTTAGTTTTTCGTTCTTTGGCAAGATGCTCGTTGTGGCTATCTGAATAGCCTTAGCTACGCCAATGATTGCCATAACATTTTCGGTGCCAGCTCGATAACCGCGTTCTTGCTTTCCGCCTATAATGAGTGGCGTAAGTTCAAATTCTTTTTTTGCGTAAAGAATTCCGATGCCCTTTGGTGCGTGAATTTTATGACCCGAAAGAGACATCAATCCCATCCTTTGCTTTTGGACATCAATCTCTACGTTTCCTATTGACTGAACTGCGTCGGTATGGAACGGCACTCCATATTCATTACACACAAGCCCAATTTCTTCAATTGGCTGAATTGTGCCGATTTCATTGTTAACGTGCATAATTGTCACAAAAGCGACATCGTCTGCCGATTCATTCAATACTCGCTCTAAGTCAGACACAACAACAACCCCGTTTTCATAAACTGGCAAGAGAATTATTTCGAAGCTTTCCTTTTGCAGAAGTTCAAGTGTGCGTATTACAGCGTGGTGTTCAAATGCAGAAGACACAATTTTTCTTTTCCCGTTTACCAAGCCTGCGTATGCTAACGAACGGATAGCCCAGTTATCACTTTCACTGCCGCTACTTGTAAAAAATATCTCATCGACTTGTGCCTTAATGCATTCGGCTACAATCGTCCGCGCACTATCAATTGTTCCTGCAATGCCCCGACCAAACGTGTGTGATGAAGAAGCATTGCCGTACTTGTCTGTCAGATATGGCATCATGGCAGACAAGACTTCGTCGCTTATCCTTGTGGTAGCGGCATTGTCTAAATATATCATTAAATCATCTCCATATTTAACTGGGGTATGAAGTCTGTTTTTCGTAGCAATATTCTATCAAATATTTGCGGTTCTTCATATTGCTCTAATTGGAATATCGAACACAACAATTTTTTTGACTCATCGTTCACTCCGAGAACAATGCTTCTTTTGGATTTAATGTCAGCACCATTAAACAGGCAGAACGTAAGTTGCTTTTCTGCGGCAATGCACTGTAACGCAGCTATGGTTTGCGGAATGTCAATGAGTGCCTCAAGGTTATAGGCTTCAATTTGAGAAATCCCAACTTCGCCGGACTTCGTATCAAAAACCTTAAAGTCTGAACATAGTGCCGTATACATATCTCTCTTAAGCACGAGACTTCTTTGTTCCAGCATTTCGTCAATCAAGTCATCTGAAATGGGAACAATGCCTATTATCTCATTAAACATATTCCTGTCAAATTCTGTGGTTGACGGCGCGGAAAAATTGAGAGTATTTGACAATATAGCAAATCCTAACAGTGCCAATATGGGCTTGTCGATTCTTTTTCTTTCAAAATGCATTTGAGCAACAAGGCTTGCCGCAGCACCGACCTTTTCGTTGACGATGGTTGCATTTGAAAATAAATCCTCATTGCCATTAGGGTGGTGGTCAACGATGGATACGACCTTGTCAAATGGGAAGTCGGGCGGTAATTGCGCTTTGTGGTGAGTGTCGACAAGTGTGATTTTTTCAGTTCCACTCAAAAACGCATCCGAATCCGGCGGTGTTAGCCCTAAATGCTTAAGGACAAATGATGTTTCGTCTCCTATTGAACCTAAAACAACAGGAATCCATTCCTCCTTTTGTGAAGATAAAAGATTTGCCATCGCAATTGAACACGCGACTCCATCCGTGTCCGGGTTAGGATATGACGTTACAATATTGGCGTGATATTTACTCATATTTCAATCGCTCCTTTTGTGATATATTAGGTGTTTTTGCATCGATGGTGCAGATTTCATGTTGAGATGTTCCCCACGATGACAACGGCACTTTTATCGCAGGGACACCCTTTTCGCGGAGAACTACCGCTAAATGTGCACCCATTGCACAATTTTCAAATACAAATCCGATGTTTTTGGGATTATACTTGTCCAACAAATCCAGCAAAACAAGTTCTGGATTTTTACAGAAGAACACAACTTTTTCGTCAGATTGTGCGATTCCATCTACTTCTGATAGATTATAGAAATGTGCATTGAGAGAGTCTTTTCCTTCATCTTTTATGTGTACAGGTTTGCCCGTTACACAACCGCATGATATTATCCCACTTTTTATGTCCGTGCTTGAAACGCTTATCGGCAAATTCTCATCAACAAAATCAATCAAGTATGGTGCGATAGCCCCGCAATTCTTTAATACACCGAATTCGACGACATTTGTGTCTGTTTTAATTATTGCGATGTTAGGACTAACACATTTTTAAGGGGACACAAACCCACAAATCATTTAAATTACAGAGTTGTCAAACCATAAATAATAACTGCACATATTGACACAAATCACAATTTAGTGGACTAATTGAATATCGACATATACACATTTATAAGCTATAATACTTTCAGCATCAAAGAATGTAGGAGAGAACCGTTTTGCCAATTGTCACACAAATCCAACCGAGACCCACGCTCCCGACTATGAAGCGTGTGGGCATATATTGCAGGGTCAGTTCAAAACACGAAGAACAGTTGGCAAGCCTTGCTAATCAGGTTTCGTATTTTACTCGAGCTGTAATGAATTATCCGGGATGGTATCTGACGGACATCTACATCGACATAAAATCTGCTGAAACAATTTCTTCTCGCCCGGAATTTTTACGACTCATGAAGGATTGCCGCAATGGTGAAATTGATTTAGTGATTACCCGTAGTATCAGCCGTTTTGGGCGCGATACCGTTGAATTGTTAACTGCCATCAGAGAACTACGGGAACTGGGTATTGCTGTTCTATTTGATGAAGAAATGATTTCCACGGTCGAAGCCGACAGCGAGTTTATCACCACTATTATAGAAGCATACGCCCAAGCTGAAAACGAATCTCGAAGCGCCAACACCAAGAGAGGGCTTGTGATGAGGGCGAAAAACGGCTCTTCGGGGCTATACAAACGCAGATGCTTTGGATATTATACTGATAGAAATGGTGATTTACAGATTAACGATGATGAGGCCACGATTGTACGCTCTATATTCGAAATGTATCTCAGCGGTGAGAGCCTTGTCGGGGTCATACGAAAGTTGGAATCGGGTGGCGTAAAGACAGCTACCGGAAAAGAAAAATGGAGCAAAAACACTTTGGATAAGTTGCTTTCAAACGAGAAATATTGTGGCGATGTTATTCTTTTCAAATCTTATTCCACAATTCAGCTATCGCCCGAAAAAATCAAAAAGCGAAAAAAGAACAATGGCGAAGCCGACCGGTATATGTGCGTTTCAAACCATCCGGCGATTATCTCAAAAGAGACCTTTAACGCCGTTCAAACGGAAAAAGCGCGAAGAAGCAACATAGATGTTACCGAGCATGGCGCAAAGAGAAAATCAACCCGATACAGTCAAAAGAGGGATGCATTTAAGACAGAGTTGGGAAATTCATCAAACTAATGATTTCTTCACTTTAAGATTTTAAGCAACCCCCTGACAGATTCCATCACATCATCCCAAACAATGTCCTTTGCATAATCAAACTTACGTTGATAGTTTTGCCAAAGGTCAACGAGTGCCTTACTTTCCGATATTTCTTTCAATATTAAATCTGAATCCTGCAACAATGCAATGGAACCGCGCTTTTTGGCTGTGTTAGCAAACGCATCCTTGAGGGTGGCATTGTTAATGTCATGCGGCTGCAAACAGGTAAGCGCATAGAGGTCGTAGTAGTCCCTCATTCGAGAATTTGCAGTACCTCTGGCGAGGAGCGTTTCGATTTTCTCAGCCAACACCGTTTCTAAATTATACGCGAGTATGGATATCGAGCGTTCCTCAAAGAGCAGACGAAATGAGTATGACACTTCGCGAGGCGTTATCACATCATCTGTGGAAAAGTCGATTTTCAACGGTGTCCGCATACTCTCAAGCGTTGCATCGAGTACTATGCGAATACCCGGATAATCAGCTTCATCCATAATTGGGGCTACGCTTTTGAGTTCAAATGTCATTGCATCATCAAGCTGTATGCCGATGATTTCGCCGACTATTTCCCTTGCGTTTTCCTCGCTTAACGGCAGATTCTTGAGCGTTGCGTCCATATCCATTGTAGAACGGTTGTCCAGCCCAACCATGGCGGCGACCAACGCCCCGCCTTTCAGAATTAAATTGTTTTTGTATTGTGAAAACGAAAGCCGCTCAAGAAAACGCTCCATCGCGTAGTTGCGAATAATTGTCTGCGCTTTCGCGCTGTCGCCTTTTGAGATATTCCTGACGAGGGCTTTTAATTGCCTTGATGTGCGTATCATCATAAAAGCACCTCCAAATACTGCCGAGCGATTTTTTCTACCGAGAGTTTTTGAGCGTAACGCATAAGCAGCGGAATATTTTTCTCTTTTAGGCGGACATATTCTTTAACCGCCGTCTGTAGGTCTTGAATTTCAATATTTCGGCGGCTACGGAACAAGTCGCAGATTGTCCGCTCGGCGTTATATGCTCTTACCATGTGTCCTGCTTGAGTTGTGACTTCAATGATGCCTTCATCAAAAAGCTCCTCTTTAATCGTATAAACCTTGACTCCCTGCTTAGACAGCCCCGTCGTATTTGTCCTCGTTTTCAACGTGACCGAAAATGGTATAGGTTCACGGTTTGCGAGGTTTAGGAGGTAAAGTGCAGTTTCATGGGAGAACACCGCTTTCGGGTATCGTGCCTGAATGACGAACATACCGTCCTCCCATGCATCCTGTGACATATACAATCCGTGTGCAACACGCTCAAGCCCATTCTCGCACACGAAATCAGCAAGAACTGTTCTTGATACGCCTGCTGATACAGCATCTGATGTTTTCAAGTATCCTCTATTTTCTTGTAGCAGGAAGTTTAGCTTTTCCTTACTGTTCATGCCATCACCTTACTTTCACGCTCATATTGTAACCGATATAGGCGTGAAAGTAAAGAAGTTTCGGTTTTGTTTTTTGACGAAAAAAGCCGTAGTCACGGTTTTCCGCTTCCTCGATTATGATTCTGCTACCTTTCGTGAAAAAGTATGAAACCGCTATTTCATGCGGTTACACCTTTTCACGTTGCCTACCCATCGTGAAATTGTTTGAAACCGCTCGTCGAAAAAATCTAATGTCAGGGCAATGGCGGTGAATAATCCACCGCCGTTTTGAGCCCGAAAAGCCGAAAATCCCTTGAAATCAAGGGATTTTCATTGTATCAATAGTGTGATACTAATATGGTGCGCGAGGGGGGACTTGAACCCCCACACCCATAAGATACATGGCCCTCAACCATGCCTGTCTACCAATTCCAGCACTCGCGCATATTGATATGAGGTAGATTATATAAACGATACGCTAATTTGTCAACTGTCATTTTGCACATTTCGACGTTTTGGCGTCAGACGGCGCAAAAGCATCGCCAAATGAATGACGCTTATAATAATGTATGAGCAAAATATCAACCCGGTGCCAACGCCGAGGTTATCGGCAAGAGATACTATGCAAAAATAGATCGAGCTCCCGTAGGCAACGATTGCCTTACCCGGCGAAGGCGCCTCGTATATAAAACCGGAGGTGTAGTAGAAACCGAGCGCGACTGCCGCGATTGCGAGACATCTGTATACATAGCTGATTAAAATCGGGTTTGCGGCATTTTCTCTATACAGTAAAACAAGCCATAGGCACATAAAAACAATCGGCACAATACACAGTACATATGGCGAGCGGCGATTTGGGTCTTTATATATGTAAATTGCGCAAAGAGAGACGCAAAGAGCGGCGAGAACCGATACCACGCAAAATATAAGGCCAATATCATCAAGCGCCTCGCTGCGGATAAGGTTGAGAAGATGTATAAACGTCCCGCAAATCCAGATGACCCCGAGTAAAATAAAAATCAGAGGATATGCGACAGAGCTGATTCCAAACGCGTTGCCGACTTTTTTTGGCGATCTGTATCTAATCGCCGCGATTATTGAAAACATCGCGAGCACAAGCAAAAAGAATACCGACAAGGCAATAAGCGACGATGTAATAAACGCGCCGCGAGCGGGAAGCCCCGTATGCGGGTCAAACACGCTTTGCAGCTCTTCTGTGCGCAGATAAAACGCGGCGGCTCCTGCAAAGATTGAAAATATCGGTATTATGAAAGCGGATTTGCGCATAATTTCTGACCTCGCGTAAAAAATAGCTTCGCTTGAATATAATTGCCTCGCGCAATGGATTGTATAGTGACGGCGCAAAAAGATAAAAACGGTGTAATGTGACAGCGTGAAAATCGGGGCGGCTTACTAAGAAATAATGCTTTCCACAAGCCTGTGGTATATATTTTCCGCGTTTTTGCGAAATCCTTTTATCAGCTTTTCCGCTTGTTCTTCATTTGCGGCAAGAAGCTGGGCGGAGAATATATCCCCTATGCCGTCCGACAAAGACAACATGACCTTGTATGCGCCTTTATCATCGGCGGAGTAACCGGTCTTTATCAATTTATCGCGTTTTTGAAGCGCGCTTAAATATGCGGCGGCCTCTTCCGCCTTTTGCCTGACCGCATAGGGCAGGTTGTTTTCGAGAACTTCACCGTTTCTGACGCCCTTTGCCGTCAGCGAATATTTTTCGTCTTTAAGCGATAAATGACCTGTTTGGGCAAGTTTTAGTATACATTCTGTGACGTCAAAATAACTTATGCTTTCATCGCGAATCGTAAGTTCGGCAAGCACATCTAAGGTGACGGGTTCAGACAATCGCCGCATAATGAAAAGTATGAGCGTTCTTATTTCGACTTCGTCATAAATTATGCCAAAATAGCCTTCCATACATAAATTATAGCATAATATAGTTGCATAGTATAGATATTTCTGGTATGATACTTTTTGTTACTATTTGACACCAAAATATAATTTATTGCTATGGAGTGAATTTTATGAGAAATCGCAAAACACCGATAAATGAAATCATCGCGAATTTGGCAGCCAACAGAATGTTTAGGCGGTTCTTTATGCTGGGTCTTGTTATGGCAGTCGCTATCGTGCTGCTCTTAATTAGCGCGCCATGGAATACGAGCTTGCCTGAGCCGACGGCAACACCCGACCCGTCGGTATCGGAGACATCAACGCCGGATGTATATGATACCCCGCCCGTGGAGACGCCTATGGTTGACGATCCAAGCATTAACTCATCGGATACTCTGCCGACGCCGCCGCCCACGCCGCCCCCCGTGGACAGCCTGTTTGCAAATCCCCTCACGGGTGAGTCATGGCACGAAGATGTAAGCTCAAAGAGGCCGTTTGCCGTCGCGATAGGCAACACCACCGATGCTATGCCGCAACTTGGCATAGGCAAAGCCGATATAATTCTTGAATATGTGGTTGAGGGCACAACAAGAATCATGGCGTTATACCAAGATGTTTCATATGTCGGGGCAATTGGCGGGATTCGCAGTTTCCGCAGTTCTTCGTATGAAATATCCGCCGGATTTGACGCTATATTCGTGCATTGGATCGGCAGGGAATATAACGGTGATGAAATACCCGGAAATCCTGTGACTCGCAGAGGCAGTATTGATGCGTCTTGGGGTTCTTTGGGCTATCGCTATAGAGGCAAGGTCTCCCCGCACAATGCCGTAACATCGGGCGAAAGGCTCACGGAAAATCTGCCAAGCTCATACAGAACAGAGCATGAGTCCGGATATGATCAATCAATGGCTTTCAAAGCGGACGGCACTCCCGCAAACGGGCAGACGGCAAACAGCGTGGACGTTCGCTTCTACACAGACGAAAAGCTGACATACTTCAACTATGACGCAAATAGCGGCAAATACAATGTACGGCAATACGGCAAGGATGTCACCGATTATGAAAGCAGGGAAAGACTTAGCTTTACCAATCTTATAGTCCTAAAGACCGAAGTGCGCCCTTATGGCAACGAGCACGGGCACAGATATATTAAATCGGTCGGAGAGGGCACGGGATATTATATAAATGGCGGTAAATATATCGAAATCACATGGTCTCGCCCGGAGCTGACTTCCCCATACAGCTTCAGTCTCACCGATGGCACGCCGCTTGAAATGGGCGTTGGCAAAACATATATTTGCATTATAAAAGACACCTTAGAGCCAAGTTTCAGTTAGTCCTTATATCCATCTATAAACCGGCTTCAATGCTTTATCGTCTTGAAGCCGGTTTCGCTATGCTTTCATTTTTGACGGTTTTTGCTGTTTTGGCGGCGGGCTTGTTACGCGCGGCTTTTTCCGCCGCAGACGGCTGTTTGCAAAATACGGATCGCCTCCTCATATCCCTCAAAGCCTTTTCCGGCCACCGTCGCTATGCAGGCATCGGACGTGTACGAAACCCTCCTGTACGGCTCTCTGCTGTTTATGTCGGACAGATGCACCTCGACCGCCGGTATGCCCACGGCTTTGAGCGCGTCGGGTATGGCAATGCTCGTGTGCGTATACGCGGCGGGGTTTATGACTATCCCGTCAAAATTGCCGTATGCTTTTTGGATTTCATCAACGATGGCTCCTTCCGAGTTTGATTGAAAACAGTCCGCTGTCAATCCGGCTTTTGATGATGCTTCACGGATAAATGAAACAAGGTCGGCATAGCTTTTTGTGCCGTAAATATCCGGCTCGCGCAACCCCAAAAGATTGATGTTAGGGCCGTTTATAACTAATATTCTTTTCATTTAAGATACCCTTTCTTTTCAATTTATAAATTCATAATTTCTAATTATTTAACGGTTGGTTTTCATAGATTACTTTACACTGCCGAAAATCATTTCATAAATATTTTCCGCTGTTTGCAAAACACCGCAGACCTCTGCCGTATGCTCCGCCCACTGCCTGTACAAAGGCAGCCGCGCCTCCGCCAAAGCGTCAATTCCCTTTTGCATGGAAAGCGGCCTGTCTGAAACGGGCAGCCGGGAAATGTCACGGTCTAAATATACGATTATACCGTTTTGCCGTATAAGCCGCAGATTTTCCGGGCGCGTTACCACGCCCCCGCCCGTCGCTACTACCATACCACTCTGCTTGCAAATCTGCTCTAACGCTTTTGTCTCTAAGTTGCGAAACGCGCACTCGCCGTCTTGAGCAAAAATATCCCCGACAGTTTTTCCGGCAGCTTCAACTACAGCCATGTCCGTGTCGGCAAATTTACGGTTTATCCTCTTTGCCAAAGCCGAGCCAATGCTTGTTTTGCCGCAGCCGGGCATACCTATCAGCACAATGTTTTGCGTGAAGAGGGTTATCTTTTTGATGATCTCTTCTGTTACTTCGTCCGCTATGCTCTCTCCCGTAAAGATTTCGGCCGACTTTTTTGCCTGCGCGGCCAACATTGCAAGCCCGTTTACAGCCGTTATTTTACGCTCCTCGGCTTGCAGCAGCAGCTCCGTTTTGGCGGGATTATAAATCAAATCTATAACCGCGCGGCATTTTTTAAAAATTCCCGGATCGGCTATCGGTGAAATCCCATTGTTTGGATAAGTGCCCACCGGGGTAGCGTTGATTATTATCTCCGCGTCGCTGTGATTATTTATGTTTTCATAATTATTCGTCCCGCTCCTTGAGACTATGACGATTTCCCGCGCACCCATTTTTTTAAGCACAGCCTGCGCGGTCAGCGAAGAACCCCCGCTGCCAAGTATTATTGTTTTTCCCGAGGTTATATCAACCCCCGATTTTTCCAGCAAATAGCTAAATCCGAAAAAATCCGTATTATCGCCATATAGCAAACCGTCAGGGCGGCGCGTGAGAGTGTTCACGCTGCCAATGGCGCGGGCGGTCTCGGAAACTTCTCCGCAAAACTCCATCACGGCTTTTTTATAGGGGATCGTGACATTGAGTCCGTGAAAATCCCCGTTTTTAAGAAAATCTTCCAGTTGGTTTGGCTGTTTTTCATACAAACGGTATTCATAATCGCCGAGCATGGCGTGAATTTGCGGGGAATAGCTATAAGACAGCCGCTCTCCAAGCAAGCCGCATCGCCGCATCATACCACCTCCGAGTTTGAACTCTTATCCATCAGCTCGGATTTTGGATTTATTATACGCTCCTGCTCCGCGCGGCTTAACTCAAATATCAATGAATACAGCGCGGCAATTTGCGTTTCACGACCTTTTTTTGCCTTATCTGACAGGTCGCGGAGCTTTTGCCGCTCTCTTTTCGGATCGTATACCGGCAGGTTGTTTTGCTTCTTTGCTGACGCGATTTTGGCGCAAATATCCATCCGCTTTTGAAACAATGCCGTCAATTCGTCGTCTATTTCGTCAATCTGCTTTCGCAATTCTTCCAAGCTCATTTTATTTCCTCTCCGCTCATAAGCCAAAGGTCGAGCAGCCCAATTGCCGCCGCCGCTTCCACAACCGCAATCGCGCGCGGCACTATGCAAGGGTCGTGCCGCCCCGCTGCGGTAATTTTCGCCGGGCGGTTTGTCGTTATGTCAAAGGTATCTTGTAGAGCGGCTATTGACGGCGTGGGCTTGATCGCCACGCGAAAGTTTATGGGTTTTCCCGTTGTTATGCCGCCCAAAATACCAAAGTCCGTGCGGTTTGACTGTGAGCCGCGCATATCGGCCAGCGCGAATCCATCATCAAACTCTACGGCTTTTATGGCGGGAATCGAAAACAGCAAGGCCGACAAACAGCTTTCGACAGAGCCGAAAAACGGTTCGCCCAAGCCTGCCGGGATTCCCTTTGCCACACAGGAAATCACGCCTCCAACGCTGTCGCCGTCATCTTTCGCTCTTAAAATCGTGTCGTCCTGCGGAGGTTTTCCTTCAATCAGCACAGCTTTTGCCGCAATCTCCACGCCTATCAGCAATTGCTTTGCCAAAGCTCCCGCGAATACTATGGGCGCGGTCAAACGGCCCGAAAAATGACCTCCTCCGCGATAATCCGCAAACCCTTTGTATTTTATATGCGCCGTATAATCTGCATGGCCGGGGCGCGGAAGGTTTTTGTTATAATCTTCCGATTTCGTATTTGTATTGCGGATCATAGCGCAAAGCGGAGACCCTGTCGTCTTTCCCTCAAACAGGCCGCTTAATATTTCTACACTGTCCGCTTCGGCGCGGGGGGTGGACAGGGCGTTTTTGCCCGGAGCGCGGCGAGCCATTTCCCGCGCCGCAAAATCCATATCCGGGGCAAATCCCGGCGGCAAGCCGTCAATGACCACGCCGATTGCCGCGCCGTGGGATTCTCCAAAAATAGAAAGTTTGATCATTTTGCCGTACGTGTTCATATAATCCTCCCGTTTCCCGGCGCAAAGCCGCTGTTTTTAAGTGATTTCCCCGCCCAAGGCGCAAAAATCGTCAAAGAAGCCCGGATATGATTTTCGCACCGCCTCGGCGCCGCTGATTTGCACAGTTCCGGTGCAGGCGCTTGAAAGAACCGCCGCCGCCATAGCTATACGGTGATCCCCAAAAGACTTCGTTTCCCCGCCCGGCAAATTTTCTTTGCCGTTTATCACCAAGCCGTCTTTTGTCTCCTCAATATCCGCGCCGAGGCTCTTTAGCGACGCGCATACAGTATGCAAACGGTCGCTTTCTTTGATTCGCAAACGGGCGGCGTTGTAAATATTGGTTTTTCCCTGCGCGACAGCTGCCACGGCAGCGAGTATGGGAACAAGGTCCGGCGTGTTCCCGGCATCAATGTCTATGCCTTTTAGATTTTCTTTGGACACCGTGACAGCATCCTCTTTTATCGTGACACACGCGCCAAAACGCTCGAGCAGCTCTATGACGGCTTTGTCGCCTTGCCGCGAAGACAGGTCAAGTCCGGTGCAGACGATCCGAGCATCCCCTATCGCGCCCGCCGCCAGCCAAAAAGCCGCGTTAGACCAATCGCCTCCGGCTCTGATATATTTTACCGACCGGAATTTTTGCCCTCCCGGTATGCGGAAAATCCGCTCATTTTCTTCATAAATCATTATGCCAAACATTTTGATGGCGTCTAAGGTCATATCAACATACGGGCGTGATTGCAAGATGTCTGTTATACGAATGACGCTCTCACCTTGAAGCATGGGGAGCGAGAATAAAAGCCCGCTGACAAATTGGGAAGAAATATTGCCGGGCAGCGTATATATGCCGCTTTTTAACGAGCCTTCGCAGGCCAGCGGTGATGTGCCCGGAGCAGAGAGCTTGCAGCCGTGTGAGGTCATCTCTTCGTATAGACCCGTGAGCGGGCGCACAGGCAATTGCCCGCCCATATAAAAAGACACCGGCAAAGAGAGCGCGCCGCAAACCGGCAGCAAAAAGCGCAATGTAGAGCCGCTCTCGCCGCAATCGAGCGCGTAACGCCCCTTATTTTTTTCTTCTTGCAAACCCGCCGAGCGCGAAATTACCCGAAAACCTTGACTTTCATATCGGAAGGATGCCCCCAAGGCTTCCAAAGAGCGCACCGTCGCGTCAATATCTTCACAGCGCTCGCGGCACTCAACAAAAGACTCGCCGTCGGCAAGCGCCGCGCAAATCAACAGCCGATGTGCCTCGGCTTTTGACGCAATGGCTCTGACGGAGCCGCCTTGTATCGGTTTTGTTAGCTGCACGGTCATGTTTATATTGCTCCGTTCGATATTTCGCCGTTTACGGTAAAACAACTTAAGTAAAGGGAAAATTATTTTTACTACAGCTCTTCCAGCCCGGAAGCGATTACAGCTTTCATTTGCCCCACCGGGATTTTCTTTAAAACGCATTTTCCGATTTCTTTGGGAAATATCATGGTGATACTCTCCCCTTCCCGTTTTTTGTCGGACAGGCAAGCCTCGGCAAGCATTTGTGCGTCATAGCGCGTATTATCCGGCAAATCATAACTCAAAATCATCTGTGTAATGCTCCGTGAAGAGTCCTCCCCGCACAATCCCATGCGTGCCGCCGCCCGGCCCGCGATTGCCATTCCGGCAGCAACCGCATGACCGTGCGATACGGAATATTCGCTCAAAAGCTCGATCGCGTGTCCGACGGTATGCCCGAAATTGAGCAGCTTTCTATTGCCATACTCAAATTCGTCCCCGGAGACAATGTCGCGCTTGATCGTAACACATCGGGCAATTATATCTTCGAGCTGATCGCGTATAGGTATCTTTAAGGCTTCAAACAGGTCTTTGTCTGCTATGACGCCATATTTGATCACTTCGGCGACTCCGTCTCTAAAGGTCTGCGGCGTCAGCGTCGAAAGCAAGGCTATGTCGCACAAAACGACGTCCGGCTGATAAAACGCGCCTGCCAAATTTTTTCCGGCGTCAAGATTTACGGCGGTTTTTCCGCCGACGGATGAATCTACCGCCGCAAGCAAGGTCGTGGGGATTTGCGCGAAACGGATTCCCCTCATATAGCACGCCGCAGCAAAACCCGCCAAGTCGCCCGTCACGCCGCCTCCCAGCGCGACGACGACATCCGCGCGGCCCAGTTTTTCCGCCGCGAGAAAATCAAGGAGCGAGAGAAATGTGCCGCCGCTCTTTGACGATTCGCCGTTTGGAAAAATAAAAGAGGCTGTGCGATAGCCGTTTTGCGCGAGGATTGACAAAAGCCGCTCTCCGTAGAGCTTTGCCACATTGTCGTCTGTTATAATAGCCGCCGCCTGCCCTCCGACGGTATCTTTTAAGATAGCTCCGGCATTTTCCAAAATACCGTCTCCGATGAGAATATCGTATGTTTTTGAAACTTTGACACAAATCGTTTTCATCAGCGATCCAGCTCCTCTTTCATACGGCTGCCTTCCTCCAAGAGGGTTTTTATGGTTTCTTTGTCTTGCGCGGCGAGCGCGTTTTTGTATTTTTCTACCGCGTTTACGAAAATATCCAATTCTTTTATCAGAAAATCCGAATTTCCTATAAGCAGCTCCGACCACATATCAGCGTTCAGCCGCGCCACACGCGTCAGGTCTTTGTAGCTCCCGGCGGAATATCCCTTATGGCCGCGGGCGGCAGGGCTTTTAATAAAAGCGTTTGAGACGATATGCGCCATCTGGGACGAAAAGGCGATCATCTCATCATGTTTTTCATCCGTTGATATAGTAAGGCGGCCAAATCCGACGGGCTTTAACACTTCCTCTATGCGCCCGAATAAAGCCGCGTCGTCATAGACCGGAGGCACGAGAATCATTGAGGCTCCGCGAAAAAGGTCCTCCCTGCTGTTTTTAAACCCCGCCCTATGGCTTCCTGCCATCGGATGCCCTCCGACAAAGATAAAACCATACTTCTCGGCAAGCGGAAAGCAACGCTCACAGACAACGCGCTTTATGCCGCAGCAGTCGAAAACTATTGTATTTTTTGCTATTTTTGATGCAGTGTTTTCTATATAGGCGACCGCGTCATTCGGGTTGATGGCTATAAACATCGCCTCGCACAGCCCGATGGAATTTTCGTCAAGTTTCCCGTCCACCGCGTTAGATAGCCGCGCAAAACCCAAAGTGGCGCTGTCTGTGTCAAAACCGTATACGGTATGCCCCGCGCCCCGATATGCCTTTGCCAAAGAGCCGCCGATCAATCCCAAGCCGACTATCCCAATGTTCATTCAGAGGCCACCTCGCGTATTCTTCGGACTTTCTTTGACAGCTCGGCAAATTGCTCTGGCGTGAGCGATTGCGCGCCGTCGCACAGCGCGTTGGCAGGGTCATTATGAACCTCGATCATAAGTCCATGCGCCAAAGCTGCCGTCGCCGCCATTGCCATTGGCTGTATAAAACGCGCCACGCCCAGTGCATGGCTCGGATCAACGACGATCGGCAAATGCGTAAGCTCGCGGAGTACCGGTATTGCCGAAAGATCAAGCGTGTTGCGCGTGTATGTTTCAAATGTGCGGATGCCGCGCTCACAAAGTATGATGTTATGGTTGCCCCCTGCCATGATATATTCCGCGCTCATAAGCAGCTCATTTATCGTATTTGCCAGCCCGCGCTTTAACAATATGGGCTTTTTTGACATACCGAGTTCTTTAAGCAGCTCAAAGTTTTGCATATTGCGCGCGCCTACCTGAATTATATCCACATTCTCGAACATGGGGAGGTGGTTTGCGTTCATTATTTCGGTGATTATCGGCATACCTGTTTGCTTTTTCGCTTCCAAAAGCAATTCGACGCCGTCGGCGCGTAATCCTTGAAAGTCATAGGGCGAGGTGCGCGGTTTGAATGTCCCTCCGCGTAAAATCGCCGCGCCCGAGGCTTGGACGCTTTTTGTTATCGTTAGTATTTGCTCCAAAGATTCTACCGAACACGGCCCGGCTATCAGTTGGAAATGAGGACCGCCTATTTTCAAGCCGCCAATGTCTATAATGCTGTCGTCGGGATGGAATTTTCGATTCGCGCTCTTAAAGGGCTCGCTGATTCGTTTTACGCTCTCGACCATTTCCAAGCCTTCGAGAAGTTCCGAATCAATTTTGCTTGTGTCGCCAATCAATCCGACGACCGTCATTGTTTCACCTTTTGAAATATGGACGCTAAGCCCCCGGCTTTCTAACCATTTTGTAAGATTATCCGTTTGTTCCTGCGTCGCGTTTGGTTTTAGTACCGCTATCATTAAATACAGCCTCCTAAGCTATGCTGTTTATTTCTTTCCTTTACGCCTTTTTCTCTAATATATGTTTTTTTATCGCCAAAAAACTCATTTCGCTGATACCATGCTCTATTCTGCACGCGTCATTTACGGCGGTTTCTTTGTCCACGCCCAGAGAAATAAGCCACCCGGAAATAAGCTCATGCCGTTCGTACATTGATTTTGCTATTTTTTGGCCGCTTTCGGTCAGCGTGATATAGCCGTCGGCATCAACCTCTATATACCCGCTCTTACGCAGTTTTTTCATCGCGACGCTCACGCTCGGCTTAGTAAAGTCAAGCTCATTGACAATATCTATGGCTCGTATCGGGCTTTTCCTGCCGCTGAGCATCAATATCGTTTCTAAGTAATTTTCCGCCGATTCTCGAATTTCCAAATCGTCACCGCCTTGTACACCAGTTTCACCCATCTATGGTATTATAACACAATATCCTGTAAACATGATATAATAATACACGCTTGAATTAAAACGCTTGACACGGCGGGTTTTCTGTGTTAAGTTTTAACAAACGCCATGACGGAGAGAAAGATATCCTCACTTAGCATGTTCGGCGTGACGCCGGCGTTAGAGATACTGCGGTTGGTGCAAGCAGGTGCTGACGGATATGTAAATACACTCCCGAGCGGATGCTTTGAAAAGGTTCGTGCATAACGCATAATGCGTAGCGCATATTTCAAGTAGGAGCGTACGGATGCCCACCGTCACAGGGGCAGGGGTTATTTGTTATAACTCCGTTGAGCGGCGGCCTTGCTTTTGGCCGCAATCAGGGTGGTACCGCGGGAAAGACAACCTCGTCCCTGAGCAAGTCCCGACTTGCTCAGGGATTTGTAGCGAGCAAGAAAAAACTAAAAGGAGAACGCACTATGTCTAATGTAACACTTTTCTCGGGAGAAAACATTCCGCTCGAAATGCACAAAGTACGCATGATCCAGAAGTTAAAACTGCTGCCAATCGAAGAACGTAAACGCTGTATTGAAGAGGCCGGTTTTAACACATTCTTGCTGAAAAACCGCGACGTATTCCTCGATATGCTGACCGACAGCGGGGTCAACGCAATGAGCGAAAACCAGTACGCGGCGATGATGCAAGCCGACGACAGCTACGCGGGTTCTGAAACCTTTTACCGCTTAGAGTCGGTACTGCAAGACGTATTCGGCATGGAATACTTTTTGCCCGCGCATCAGGGACGCGCATGTGAAAACATCATATCGCAAATCCTCGTAAAGCCCGGCAGTGTGGCTCTGATGAATTATCATTTCACCACAACCAAGGCGCATATTACCGTCATGGGCGGCAGCGTTGAGGAGATTATATCCGACGAGGGGCTGAAAATCCAAAGCACCGCGCCCTTTAAAGGCGACATAGACATCAACAAGCTAAACGAAGCCATTTCACGGCTTGGTAAGGACAAAATCGCCTTTATGCGTATCGAGGCCGGAACCAACCTCGTGGGCGGCCAACCCGTATCAATGGATAATATGCGAGAGGTATCGCGCATATGCCGCAAGGAGGGCATACCGCTTGTTTATGACGCAAGCCTTTTGACCGACAATTTATACTTCATCAAAATACGCGACGAAAAATATAAAGATGCCGATATCAAGGATATAACCCGTGAAATAGCCTCAATGATGGATATTGTCTACTTCTCGGGCCGCAAGCTGGGTTCCGCGCGCGGCGGCGGCATACTGGTCTCGGATAGGGAACTATTTTTGAAAATGCGCGAATTAGTGCCTCTCTATGAGGGATTTTTGACCTACGGCGGTATGTCGGTGCGCGAAATGGAAGCTATGGCCGTCGGTATTAAAGAAGCGATGGATATGGACATAGTCAACCAGACTCCGATTTTCGTGGAAGCCTTGTGCAATGAGCTAATATCCAAAGGAGTTCCCGTTGTAACGCCTCCCGGCGGTTTGGGCTGCCATGTTGACGCTTCCGCGTTTTGCTCGCATATACCGCAGACACAGTATAGAGCCGGCGCGCTTGGAGCTTCTGTTTTTATAAGCAGCGGCGTCAGGGGTATGGAGCGCGGCACGTTGAGCGAGCAGCGCAATGAGGACGGCAGCGAACGCCTCGCGGAAATGGAATTGCTCAGGCTTGCGATACCCCGCCGCGTTTTCACACTGTCGCAGCTAAAATACACAGCCGACCGCATTTCATGGCTCTGGGAAAACCGCAAGCTCATTGGCGGACTGGAATTTGTGGAAGAACCCCGCGTGCTTCGTTTCTTCTTTGGCCGCCTGAAGCCGATTGGCAACTGGCCGGAGCTGCTGGTCAAAAAATTTAGGGAAGATTTTGGCGAGAGCCTTTAGGGAGTTTTTGCATTGCGCCAAAAAAGGTTGATTGTATGATTGGTATCGGAACCATTGTCAATGCCGCAACGATTTTAATCGGCGGCTTGGCGGGTCTTATCTTAAAAAAGTATTTGCCAAAGCGTATCGCCGAAACTGTAATGCAAGGCGTGGGACTTGCCGTCATCATCATCGGCATAAGCGGAGCTTTAAGCTCTGTCTTTAAGATTGTTGACGGCGGCATTTCCTCCGATCATATTCTTTTGATGATAATATCGCTTGTTATCGGAGGTTTGATCGGCGAGCTGATTGGAATCGAAAAGAGGCTTGATTCGTTTGCGGTTTTTTGTGAAAGTAAGCTCAAAAAGCCCGGCAGCGAGTCTACGTTCACACAGGGCTTTGTCACGGCGACGCTTGTGTTTTGCGTGGGTTCAATGGCGATTGTCGGGTCGCTTGAGGACGGCATTAACAAAAACAGCGACATTTTGTTCGCCAAATCCACTTTAGACGCGGTTACGGCAATGATTTTTGCGTCAACCTTGGGAATCGGAGTCTTGTTTTCCGCTATCCCCGTGGGCGTGTATCAGGGCACGATAACTATTTTGGCCATATCCGTTGCCCCATATCTGTCCGACACGCTCATAACCCAGATGTCCCTTATCGGCTCCGTGCTTATTATGGCCATCGGGCTGAATATGCTGCATATATCGAAAATAAAAACGGGAAACCTTCTGCCCGCTATTTTCATACCCGTATTGTATCAGGTTATTTTAGGGTTTTTAGCTTAGTGGAAGCTGATGTTATTGCCCCAGTGTCTGCTTGTACCGCAAGGCGGCAAATAATATTGGGGTTATTACTTTTTTCTAAATATATCCAAGCTGTGATGCCCAATTCCGGCCATATCCCGCCGCTCGCACACAGCGAAATGATAACTCATATAAATGGCAAATTCTTCATCGGTCATTGCGTCTATCGCTCCGCGCATATAGTTGGTGAATAAATCTGTTGATACATAATGTAACCGCTCGACATCAAACCCGCTCATCAATCGGTCAATATCCTCTTTGCGGACAAGCTCAAAAATATCCTCCGGTACCGAAAATGTATCAAATGTCTCAGGGTTAATTTTCCCGCGCTTTATATAGTCCGCAATATCAAAAATTTTGCGCTGAAATCCGCTTAAAATAATAGAACCGTCGCTGATGGCATAGGCCGAAAAGATGACGCCGCCGGGTTTTGTTACCCGCAACGCCTCCGAGATCGCTTTTTGCTTATCATCACAAGTGTAAAGGTGATACATCGGACCCAAAAGCAGAGTAACGTCGAAAGTATTATCAGAAAACGCCGATAAATCAAGCGCGTTACCTTGTGATATGCGTATTTTTTGTTCAGGCTTTAGTTTTGCTTTGAATATCTCAATATTGTGAGGTACAAGCTCCACAGCATCCACCTCATAACCCATATCCGCAATAGCCCGGCTGTATCGTCCTGTTGCCGCGCCTATTTCGATAACCTTCGCTCCGGGTGTTAAGTATTTATCAACAAACTGCATCGTTGTCAGAAATTCTACTTGCCCATGTTTAGATTCCAGCCGTCCCTCTTCGTCGTAATTACTGTAATAGTTACCAATCAGGCTGATTTCGCTTACTTGCTTTGATGGATTATCTTTCATATAAGGCAACCTCCGGGATTGTTTTCGTACGCGGTAATTATATCATGTTTACATGATATAATGTGTCATCTTTTTGTTTCCCGCAGGAAACTGGTGCCGCGTCAGCGGCGAGAAAAATGACTAAAATAAACGTATAATGATTGCGGAGCAATCATTATATCATAAAATTTTGTTTTATGCGGCGCCGCACGGCAACTATAGTAACCTCCTGCTCCCTGTTATCACATTGGTTTCAGATTATTATTAAGCCTGTCAACGATTTTTGCAAAATCCCGCTCCCGCGCTTCGTCAGTCTTGAACGAAAGGTATCTCATCGTATATGTTCGCTGAACTGACGGCGGCATATTGCAAAAGTTTTCGTATGCAGGCGATATGCCGATTAGTTTTCCCGCGAACGCCGCTATTTGTTCGTCGGCTATCGGATTGCCCTTTGGCGCGTCCCATGTGCCGTTTTTCTTTGCGGTTTCCACAGCATTTTCGCCAAGCTCGGTCATTATCCCTTTCGACCGTAACGCATCTACAAGTTTTTTATTCTTGTCAGACCAAACGCTTTTGGCACGGCGGCGTGCAAAGTATTTTCGGTATTTAGTTTCGTCAATGCTTTTCATTTGCCCGTCAATCCAACCGAAGCACAACGCTTCTTCCAAAGCCTCGACGGCTGATAAAGTCGAGGCTTTTGCTTTCCCGAATATAAGCCACACGCCCTCGCTTGTTTCGGCGTTTTCGATTAGCCATGCGCGGAAGTCAGCGCGTGTGGGGAATAATAATTCTGGTACATCTGTTTTCATGTTATGGCTTCCTCCCCATGTACAACTGATAAATGAAATCTATTTTCAATGTTTTCGTTTCGCTCTCGCCTTCAAAGCCGCCATTACCTTGCGGCAAACGCCACAAGCACTGCGACAATCGGTTATATCAACTGTTATCCCCTGTGTTTGGGCATATTGCAACAGCTCAATTACGCCGCCGTTTAATACGGCACTCCATGCGGGATTGCTGTATGGGTCATATCTGTCAACAATGTCAAGCACATCATCGGTGTATATATTCCCTATCGTTATCGAACATTCCTCAATATTTCCGTTCGGGCTTATGTTGATACAGTCTATTTCGTCCAACCTTGATGTATACGGAGCAGACCCGCATAAAACGGATAAATCAAGTTTCTCCGACGGCGCGAAGTATTCGGAAAGGTACTTCAAAGCGTTACCGGACGGGAAAATATTGTTACCGTCGCTTGCCCGAATACTCATATCCTCAAACAATTTTAATAACCGTCTTGTTTCTGTGTTGTATGGGTTTTCGTTTTCTTCATTCACAACCCATGCCGGATGCACCCGCAAGGATGGAACATTATGCCTCAACAGAGCCTTTGCAAACTGCATTACAGGTTCAAGCGGAATAAATTCTTGATGAAATACATCAACGGATAATAAGACATCATTCACACCTGACACACAGAGAGCCTTTGCCACATCATCTATCTTTTGATTGTCTTTCGAGAAAAACCCGTTTGTTATCAGCTGTCGTTTAGAAATACCGCAATCACGGGCGGCGGCGTGGATTTTACACACCGTATCGGCGAATAAAAGCGGTTCGCCACCAAAAGTCATAATCGAATCAATGGCAAATCTTTTTGCGAGTTTCTTTACGGCAATAACCGCCGCATCAGCATCTACACTGCCATTTTTATCCAACCGTTCGGCATTTGAACAATGCTTGCACCGACCGCTACAAGCATCGGTTATGACAAACTCTATTCGGTTGAGGTTCATGTATTGGCTCATTATTCAAGCTCTCATTTCATCTAACCCACTATAAAAACGCAGCCTTTCATGCCCGGCTTTGTTCATTGTGTTGTTCCATTTGTTGATTAACTTCAAAAGCTGTATCCTCATTTCGTCACTCATAATTTCAAGAGGTTCAACTGCATACTATACAGTTTTCGGGGCGAGGTTAGGCGGTATAGTATCTTGTGTTTTTTCCGTTTCCTTTTTTAATAAGAACACCGCTGTCGGTCAGTTTCTTCAATAACTGCCCGGCAGGGGTTTGTGATAACCCAAGCAAAGATTCCACACCTTTTCTGTCTATTGAGCCATTTTCGACCGCCAAGCTTCGTATCTGTTCTTCGGGTGTCATTACGGTGGGAGCGTTGGACTGCGCCGCTTTTTCGCTGTTGATATTCGGCAATACCACCTTGAACACGTTGGGCGTAACTTCAATGATAGGTTCTTTCCCGCTTCCGACGTAGGCTTCTGTAATCTTTTGCATACCCGTACCGTAGGCTTCAATCAAATGCAAGCGATAAAAAACGGCGGCAAGGTTCTGATTTCGGCAAATAGAAAACCCGCTCATAATATCAGCCACTTCAATTCCACGAAGCAGCCCGCCGACGGATATAAACTCGATACGGTCAGTAAACAGCTTTATCAAAATGCTTCCACTCATAGAATATTCGCGGTGAACCAACGCATTCAAAAGTGCTTCACGAACGGCATCCTCCGGGAAGCCACGGGTATCAATCCTTAACAGCTTGTTGAAAGTGGCTTTGATGGGGTTGTGCATATCAATAAATGCGTGAGCATCGTCGAGTTGCTTAAACAATGAACCGCTAAATTCGCGCCTGTCCTTAAAAACTTTCATAGTTTCGTCCTGAAAAACCGCAGTCTTTACGGTATGAGTGCATTGGTCGGACAAAAGCAAACCAAGGTTGGTATACATATTTTCCTTGCCCGTCAGTTTCAATGTCATCATCTGCGCCGCACCAAAATCTATGTTGCGTTCCTTAAATACTGCGGAGGCGGCTTTGAAAGTCAAATCTTGATTGATAGAGCGTACTTCTTCAAAGCTGTCGCCGTCCGTTTCCTTAATCATGCGGCGAATAGCGGTGTCGGTCGCGGGGACAGATGCCGTTCCATGTCGTACAAACACCCCTTCGGGTCGTAAGCCTTTTCCGGCAAGGTAGTATGGGCGATCAGAACCGCGGCTGACTGTAACGGAAACAATTCGCTTGCCGTCCGCTTCTTCCTCTGCGCTTTGTGCGAACATCGTTACATCGGGTTTGATAGAATCGCGAATCATATTATTCACTTTCAATAATACTTCATCGGCTTTATCAACGCCGAGAACATCGCCGCTATCCTCCACGCCGATATACAGCTTACCTCCGTCCGAGTTGGCAAACGCAACAATGGTCTTTTTAATATCATCAACGACCATTCTTTTAAGCTCTACGGTTTCGCTTTCTTTGAACTTCATAACCACACAAGCCTCCTGATTCCCACCTTGTTCTAACTCTATCTAACTTATTATAACTCATTCTAACTTATTCTAACTCGAAAGTCAAGCAGAAAGTTAGAAAAAGTTAGAAAAATAAACTTCGGAAAACCTTGTCGCAAGCAGTCAGACCCGTCATCTAAGCGTATTGATGTCGTCGCGCCTTGTCCGACTACTTCTAAATCAAGCGGAAATCTACGCCTCGAATAGTTAGCGTTTTCTGCACATCATGTCAGCAATATCCCCAGTTCCATGCGAACTTCCTTGCGCTCCAAATCGTTGTTTTGATATTCACAGGCATTGAAGCCTATCAGCGAAAGTCCGTATGCTAAATAAAATCCAATAGCGCCCTCATTGCGGGATTGTGTTTCGAGCATTATCGCGCGGCGTTTCTCGTCCTTTGCCCGTTTTACGGCAATATCCATCAAGGCTGTCGCTATACCTTGTCGGCGGTAGGCGTCGTCAATCCAAAGCTCGGTTACGCGAAGGCGATTGCTCCATTCCTCAACTGCCGTTTCGACGGCGGCAATCAACCGTCCGTCTTTTACAATCCCCCATGCTTTTATGTTGTCCCACCACGGTTCAAACAGTTTATCGCAATCTTTTTCCGACTTGTACTCAAACGGCGCGTCAAAAGGCTTTTTGACAAACGACACGTTGAAATTATTGTCGGAGCGGGCAATTTCCACTTCGTAGTAATTATGCGAAATATAGTGAAACGGCAACACATAACCCTGCCATTTTTCACGTTCAAGCGGAATAATTTGGTCTATGTCTGCATATACCGCAGGGCGGCAAACAATATTGGGGTTGTAGTAATTAACGCTTGGATTAATTTCTTGTGTTTCTTTCATTATATTACACCTTTCAGCAAATCAAACAAGAACTCATGGCGTTCGACAAATTCGCCACGCTCTCTCATTTTGGCGGTTTGATTTTATACGGCACGCCGTCTACGTACTGGATATAGAAGTCTTTGAGATACCATGTCGGTATGGGATTTTGCATATTGTCATACCAACGCAGAACATCCTGCGCTTGCTTCAGCACTTACAAAACGCCCGCCGCCGAGAATGTCTGTCATGTGTTTTCCCCCCGCTAATACTTCACAATGAAATGCTATATGTACTGTATTCATTGTGCCACCTTTTGTCAAGCGGGATTTTTTGGTAACAAGTTTTCTGCGAGATTTTCTTTTATCATTAAACTCTCGCTTTACAAATCAACGATTCTACGGCATAATGTATTATACGAAGTGGTCAAAAATGAGGTACTCCAAAATGCGTGTTGATACCCGCAGTAACTACACATCAAACCGTGAATGGTTTCGCAGTGCGCTCGGCGGCAAGGACGTTGTGCTTTGTCATACCTCTGCGCTTGAGTGCTTGGGGCAGTTCCCCGGTTACGTCAACGAAAACCAAATAGACATTTATACGACTATCCGTCAGCCTTACGAAAATGTTAATCAATATATCGTTGACAGCTACGACGAATTGGATATTGTCAGAGTCGGCGATTTGCGTTGCACCTCGCTCAACCAGACTGTAAATGACATGCTCCGCGATTACGATATGATTGACGAGCAATCGCTGGTTCAAGCACTTGCCAGATTTTACTATCGTAACGGCAGGAGCTTCGACAGGTTGCAAATTGCGCCACAGTACACGGAGCGTTTCAACTCTATTAGGGATTGGGCAATAGAATTTTACTACCATGATTAAATTAACAGAACAAGAAAAGAGAATGTATAAAGTGATGGGCGCGATTGCAAACAGCGATGTTCCCGTCATCTATAAAGGTGCTTTAGTTACCAAGTTAATTTTACAAGAAAACCAATTTGATGACTTTATGCGCGAGACACGTGACATAGATGCAAGCTGGGTTGGCGAGACCCCTCCACCGATGGAACTGTTGAGTGAAATGCTTAATCGAGCTTTGACGTACTTAAAACTAAAAGCTGTTGCTGTGCGTGAACACGGCGATAAGATGTCAGCTTCTTATGACATTATTGATTTATCAAACAACGAGTTATCTATGTCTATTGACATTGATATGCGAGCCGCTGTTGACAGTCGAACGTATCAGTTCGGCAATGTGACGTTTCAGGGGGTTACGCCGCGCTAAAGATTTGATTGACATATACGCACTAACGCATTGTATAACTGTGGAAACCGAAAACATCCGCCGCATTTGGAAACGTGAAAACCGCATAATCGGAGATTTTAACGCTTTCGTAAACCGCAAAGACGAGCTTTGCCACTCATACGAAAAGCTACGTAGAGTAAGCGCGAAGCCTGAATTTTACGCACTTTACAATTACTTGACGAGTTTCTTAACCCCGTTTATAGATTCACAAATAAGCCCTCTTGTTTGGAATAAGGGCAAAAATGCTTGGGCTTCCGAAGACTCCGAAGAAAAGTGCCAATAAAAATGAGCAAACAGATAAATCGTCTTGTAAGAAGATACTCTCTTACATAATTTTGTGATATACTTCTTAAAACTGAGATAAATTTTTCAGCCTATATTGAGCAAACTCGATTGTTTGTGATATTTGCGATATAAGAACCGTTGATTGAAGCGAGGAGAACAGCAACGTGAATATTGAAATGGTAACCAACGTAATGATACAAAACCCCGACACAAAAGAGGTTGTTGTTCAAAACCGCAAGCGAAAATATCCGGGATGGTGCTTCCCCGGCGGTCACGTTGAGTGCGGTGAAAGCATATATGACTGCGCGGTGCGGGAGATTAAAGAAGAAACAGGGCTTGATATATCAAACCTTAAACTCTGCGGAGTTCTTCATTGGATTAACCGCGAAGACGACGGGCGATATGTTTGCTTTATGTACAAAACGACAGAATACAGCGGTGAGTTAATCGCCAATAACGATGAGGGCGAATATTTTTGGCTTGGCATTGACAAATTGTTAGCTACACCCAAAGAGAGGCTTTCTTGCGAGCATTACGCGCTTTCGCCGTTGTACCACGAGTACGGCAAATATAGCGAGGTGCTTATATATTGGAGCGGCGACGAATCAACATGGGAAGTCGTTAACAAATAGGGAGAAAACTGAATAACGCCGATATTGGCAATAATTTTTATTTTGGAGGAACAGCAAATGAGTGAATATGAAGAAGGATTAAAGCTACTTGATGAAAAGTTCGGCAATTGGAAAGACAATGCTATCTCGCTTGCGACTGTCGCTCGTGAGCCAAATGCTGAGGGAAGCCCCCGCCCTGTCGTCCGCACTGTGGATGCCTACTATGAAAACGGCGCGTTCTATGTTACAACTCACGGACAATCAAACAAAATGCGGCAAATCGCTCAAAACGCAGAGGTTTCGATTGCGACTTGCCCTGAAATGTTCACCGCAAGCGGAATCGGTGAAAATCTCGGTTGGGTATTAGACCCAAAAAACGCCGAGCTGAGGACTAAGCTCCGAAAAACTTTTGCGCAGTGGTATGACATGGCAAATAATGAAAAAGACGAAAATTGCTGTATTTTAGCAATTCGCCTCACAAAAGGAACATTAAATATTAACCATTGGGAAAAGTTATACCATATGGATTTTGTAAATAAGACCATAATGGAAAACGGCGGGGTCTTCTAATGTAAAACGGCGGGATTTTCTAAGCTGTGCAAAAAAATAGCGGGACTTTTTGGGAAACATGAGTATAATAATAATAGATGTACCGCAAGGTATGAAAATACTCGCCGCGCACCGGAGAGGGGTATAAGAAAAGGGTCGAAGAGGTAGGTGTTATATGCGTATTGTTAGTGCTTCGGTGAATAAACAACAGGTATTGGTGAAAAGTGATGGCGAAAACAAAATGATTCGGTTATCGGACATTTTGTATATCGAAAGCAGTAACAATTCAGTCATTCTCTATACTCTGAGTGGCAAAATAGAATGTCGTCAAAAGATAAGCTATCTGGAAGAAATGCTAGGTTCTACATTCTACCGTGTTCATCGCTGCTATATAATCAATATGAAATATGTCACGAGTTATACATCTTCCGTTGTCGAGTTGGAAAATAAGATTAGAATTCCCCTTTCACGCAGGCGATATTCTCATTTTGCTTGTATGCTCACAACCGCAAGAGGAAACCGGTAGCTCGATAGCCGTTGACACTAAAAAATTATCCATTCGCACCAAAAACACAACCGTTCGCACCAAAAACATAAAGATTTAAGTTATTTTAGCGAAAACTTAATATGAGGACTTTTTTAGCCTTACGTCTAAAGGATTTGGCGTAGAATAATTACAAGGAGGAATGAATCATGTCGCTTAGTATCAATAACACGGCAAATCAAAATGCGAGGTATTGGCAGCTTGCAATAGGCAGCGTTAAGAGTGCGGCAGATGCCGGGAGATTTGATAATATCGATTTTTCAAAAGCCTTAGCATCAAAAAATCCACCCGGGTCTGGCGGGATGACATTGCAGCAGGAATCGTACATTATCGCCAATTACGCCGGCAGAGATTTTCAATTGTATGACCCGGAAAACGTCAAATACCTTGATGACCCTACAGTACGAGTTACAGAAACCGGGTATCTCGTGAGACAGTCTGAGACGAGAGGCGGCACTGAGACCGGGTCTTTGAATTTTACTATTCAGATTTTGGGAAAGGCTGTAGATGCTCCTGAATATCTTAAGAGCGTAGACACGCTGGTCTAATTCGCGATACAAAGACAGAATTCCCGGCATACATAGACCTTTCTGCTTTAATAATTGATTAATCATAAACACGCTGTTGTATACCCTATGCAGATATGGTATATTTGGTACATGATATGTCATGTACCAAACCAAAACTTATACAATGAAATGTGAGGTGATTATCCATGTATACCGTATTAAATAACGCAGAAATGCTGACAAGAGAAGAAATCAAAGAACTATATGACGGCAAATGGATTTACTTGACTAATTGCGAGTTTACGCCGGGAAGCAAGTTAATTCGTGGCATTCCGAGAGTGGTGGCAGATAAACAAGCAGAGGGCGTTAACGATGGAATATATGATGTTTACAGAGATAGCGAGCGTTTTGGTGAAACTTATGGTCATAATCTTTTAGACTTCGATTATCTGCTAAAAAGTATAACTTTTTTGCCGAAAGGTGGAAGCAATGAAGCCGATAGCGTACGCGTATAGCCCTTGGAATTATGCTGAATTTACACGAGAAAAAGGACATATGTTGGTAGACATACACGTGTTTTCGCATGAAGGCACTGTTACGAAGATGCCGTTTATTGTAGATTCCGGTGCTTATATTACTGTTCTGACTCGGTTAAACGCCCAACTAATTGGATTGCCGTTAACCGGCGAGTATACCGTGAATTTGACCGGCTTTAACAAGGAACGCGGGTCTGATAAGGCTGAGATTGTGGTTGTGCCAAAGATTGCAATCGGAAAGCATACTGTGGAAAATGTGCAAATACTTGTGCCGCTTGAGGACATCGAAATCGCAGAGGTGTTGGGTGAGAATGTGCTTGAATACTTCAACTATACCGTAGACCATGATACCGACCGCGTATACTTCGCAAAGAACCCAAACCCTAAGCCATACCGCAACTCAGCAAAAGGTATTGACCTTTCGTGCGGGCGGGTGCTTGCACAGGAATAGCTCAATATATAGTATGGAGGAAATAAATGCTATGAGCAATAAAAGCGATAAAGCGGAGTTGCAAAAGGTCAGCGAAGAAATCATGCGTTTTATGAGGGGTAAGTATAAACTTGATGAAATACCGGGCAAATACTATGATATTGATTGCTTGAAATTCCGTCAAGGCAGGAAAACAATCTTATCAATCAACATACACGACGAACACTACGATTTTCAAATTATCTACGGTAAAGCTGAAAGAGAAAAATTCGAGGCTCGTCTTGACGAGTTTCCAAAATCAATACAAGACCTCTATAACAATTCCCGTGCGTTACATGACGGATTGTGGATGTTGATTCGGGTAGATAATCTGGAAATGTTGGAAGCTGTAAAGCATATGATTTTGATTAAGAAAAACCCGAACCGTAAGCCTTTCTCTAAAACTCATATCCATATTGCTAATTGCGGACATCGTTGTGATTTATGTATCCATTATAAAGGTAAAACCTCTTTCACAGCCGAGGAAAAAGAGTGGAGATTGGCTTGCCATAAGGCGGTTTACGGCGATATTTCTTGGGAGGAAAATTGCGACGGTTGCCATTTCCCCGACTGTACTGTTGAAAGCGCGGATTGCAGAAAGGCGAAAGGTATTGAAAAATGTTGGGCTTGCGATAATTATTCTACTTGTTTGAAAACAGCAGGTTGGCCGCCTGAAATTCACACACGTACAATCACCGCCGACCAAGTAACATGGGCGATATTGCCTTATGTGAAAGGACAATACGGGAACTAAGCTCAGTTGCATGTAAAAGAACGTGAACACTGCCGAAGAACACCCGCAACCAAATGCTACGCAAAACAAATAGAAAGCATGGCGCATTTTCAATAAAATTACGCTAAAAGTTATGGCGTATTTTCAATAGAAAAATAATGCGGAGCGGTGTATTTCAAGGCTTTACGGGGAAAAGACGGCGATAATTTTGGATGGCGTATATTGGCTGAAGAATAGCGTGTAATAAGTAGTTATGCGACATATGCCCTACTGCGGTGGAGTATTGAGAGTGGTTATAAATTATATCATTAACGCCGCAGATGTTTTCGTGGAGGTGCAGACGAATAAAAATAAAAAGAGTATTATATAATCGAGAAAGCGATTGTTTACAGCCACTGCTATCTCTCATTGAAAAGCAGAGAAAAAGAACGCTTGTATTGTGGGCTCTAGAATATGCTGAGGAGTTGGTAGATAAATTTGAATCTAAATATCCTACTGAACACAGACCACGCGAAGCCGTAAAAGCGTGTAGAGCCTGGGCACGTGGTGAAGTGAAAATGCCTTTTGCGAAAAAAGCCATTCATGCCGTACACAATGCCGCAACCGAAATAGCTGATGATATTGTTTTTTGCTCTATTGCTCGTGCTATCGGTCAAGTAATTGCAACAGTTCATGTTGAAACTCATGCTATTGGTGGACCGATTTATGCGTTGACAGCATTATCATACGAACACGGCAAAGATAACGCACAAACGGTCGTTGCAGAAGAATGTGACAGACTATATAAACGATTACGGTATTGGGAAGAAAATGCCGATGCCGTTCTAATGCCTTGGGCGCAATTTCTGTTAAAAGAAGATGCCCCAAATAAAGAAAAGCTATTGAGAGATAAGAAAGAGCAGAGTGCAAGCACAGTATAAGAGTATTACCTACATCCGGGCATACGGCACATAACAGGCGGTTTAGCGAAATGGCGGTCGGAGTGGAAACCTAAAGCCTTCTGCACCCTTGACCGCTTATGGTATTCTAAGGTGCGGCGCGCCCCATCCGCCACTTCGCCAACCCGCCCCCCGTTATCTGCCATATGCCCTAGCGCGGTGGTATACTGAGTAAAACGTCTTCTGGTATTTTTGCGATGAAAGAATTTAGTATTTTGGATAGGAGAGAGTATGGATATTGAACTAAAGAAGCTGTCGGTTACTGATGGAATAGATATTTATAATATGCTTCAAGAAATACCAAAGGATGAGAATGGGCTTGTAAATGGTTGCAACGGTCTTTCTTATGACGAGTATAAAGAGTGGCTAATTCACAGCGATAATATGGCAAACGGAATAGGGTTAGAAGATTGGATGGTTCCGCAAAATACATATTGGTTATATATAGGTGGAAAACCTGTAGGTATGGGGAAACTCCGCCACCGACTGACAGAAAAGTTAAAAGAAGAAGGTGGACATATTGGTTATGCAATTGCTCCTTCGTATCGAAGCCGCGGTTATGGCAAACTTCTTTTAAAATCACTAATTTATGAAGCTAAGAAAATGGACATAGACCGTCTTTTAATTACAATCCAAAACTTTAACACAGCTTCTGTGCAGGTGGCTCTAAGTAATGGAGGAATAATTGAAAGAGTAAATGATACACGGACTTATATTGAGATTGTTACTAATGCTCGATAAGAATACCATCTATATCCGGGCAAACGGCAGATAACAAGCGGCTTAGCGAAATTGTGCCCTAAATTGTTTGAAAATAATAAAAAATATACTTGATACAATAGCATAAATTTTGATAGAATCATTAAGGGGGAACATAAATGAAAAAGGGTAAAATTGTGTATTTAAATGGTGTTACAAGTACGGGTAAAACATCAATTGCAAGGAGAATTCAAGATACAGCGGATGAATTTTTCTATTTAATAGGAAGTGACATTTTAATGGATATGGTTGGTGAAAAACATAGACTAAATAATTATAGTAAATATGAGTTCGAGATGTTTATTGATATGTACCATTTTGCAAAATTATTATCTGATATGGGAAAAAACGTAATTATTGACTGCCTTTTATTTGAAACTTCCGAATTACCTAATCACTATCAGAAGATGATAAATATCATTGATAATAATCCTCTGTTAACTGTAAATGTCGTTTGTCCTTTGGAAATATGTAGGCAACGTAATTTGAAACGTGGTGACAGAGGTGAATTTCAATCTCACGAACAGGATAAAATAATCGATAAAACGGTTACACTGGATTTTATTGTTTATTCTGACAAAAATACACCAGAGGAATGTGCAGAAATGATTTTAAATAAGGTATTTGAAACGTTTAAATAAATTGATTAAGTAAATTAAAAGTACGGGCACAACTTCGTATACAACCAGAACGTTATGCGAAATTTGGCTTACACTGGCAGAAACGCCAAGAGGATTATTAGCAAGAGTGATAGCCTTAGTAAAAGGAGATTTATAATATGAGATATGCAGTAATTTCGGATATACATGGCAACTTACCTGCTTTAGAAGCTGTTATTCATGACGCAAGAAAAAACCATGTTAATCAATTTATTCTTTTAGGGGATTATTGTGTGGGATTGGGATACCCAAATGAAGTTGTTGGTCGTATCCGTTCAATGGAATCTTGTTTTACTGTTAGCGGAAATGAAGAAGAAGCTCTTACACCTTTATCTTCAATTGGGCGAGAAAAATGGCCGGTGGGACAGTTTGGAGTAATATCATGGATGTATCAGACATTATTTGATTCGAATCGGAGCTATTTATTTAGTCTTCCCCAAGAAATAATAATAAAAAAAGATAATTTCCCTCCTGTATTTATTTTTCACAAACCTCAACGGTATTTTCTTGATACAAGTCCTTGTTTTTTAAATCCGCAGTATTTTGTTAGAGGCATGGATGAAAAAAAGTTTGATTGTTTATCATATGGGACACATTCAGAGAATATATTATGTAATGATATAGAGTTGCATAAACTTATTTCATTTATGGAATCGGGAGTTTATGTTTTTGGACATACTCATATCCCTTTATGCTGGGAATACGAAGGGAAACTGCTTTTAAATCCCGGCTCTTGTGGTTTACCGCTTGATTTTAATTGCAATGCGTCATATGGTATATTAGAAATTACTGAAAACTCTTATAAAGCGACATTAAGAAGAGTTGCCTATGATGTAAATGAAACATTGAATTATACGCGAAAATCTGATTATTCAAAGAAAAATAAGGTATGGTCCGGCATCATCACAAAAGAACTGGAAACAGCTAGGGCACAGGCAGATCCATTCTTAGAATTCGCAGAGCGGTATGCAACTGATATTCAAGATAATACACGTCCTTTTAAAAAGGAAACTTGGTGTTCTGCCTATGAAGCATGGTGTGATAAGAAAAACGATTAAATATATAAAAACAGAAATCCGCCAAACTTCACATAACAAGCAGCTTAGCGAAATGTCGGTCGGGGTGGAAACCTAAAGTCTTCTGCTCTCCTTGACCGTTTGTGAAAACTCAAGTTAACACGCGCTCACTCCGCCACTTCACCATGCCGCTTCGGCGGCGCAAGCGCCACCTTAGCGCCACAGCGTCTACCCGCCGCCCGTTAGGCGACATTCACCCTACTGCGGTGCGTATTTTTTGGCAATCAATTGAAATTACCCTAGTCCTTTGTAGAAGAGGAAACACTTTGTTCAAACCGTGGAGGTCGAATTATGAAATTTTGCGTTCTTATGGGTAGTCCGAGGCTAAATGGTAACACTGCGGAATTGCTAAAACCGCTGATTGGCGAACTTTTGAATCGTGATTGCAAAGTTGAGTATATTGCTTTAGCAGATAAGAACATCCTCCCATGCAAAGGGTGTTATGCTTGTCAGGACGTTGATGGATATTATGGTTGTGTGCAGAATGATGATGTCACCCATATTATGAATGTAATAATAGATAGTGACTGTGTTGTTTTTGCAACACCTATTTACACATGGTACTGTACTGCGCCAATGAAAGCGCTTCTAGACCGACATTACGGCTTAAACAAGTTTTATGGAAAAGCGAAAGGCTCTTTATGGCAAGGAAAGAGCGTCGCAATCGTGGCCACTCACGGATATGACGCTGAATATGGAGCGGAGCCATTTGAAACAGGCATTAAGCGTCTATGTGAACACTCTAACCTGAAATATTTAGGTATGTATTCTGTGAGAGATGAAGATAATTTAGCTTCGTTCCAAACCGAAAACTCTGTAAGTGGTGCTAAAGGTTTTGCGGTACAGCTTCTGAACAAATTAGCAGAACGTTAGTATGAAATTATACTTGTCCGGGCAAACGTCGTATACCCGCCCCCCGTTAGGCGAAATAAAATCCAAATATGCTCAAAAATAATAAAAAATTTATGAAGGTACTTGATTAAAACAAAGTATTGGAATACAGTAATAAGAGGTGGGAATATGGAATTTGAAACAAATAGATTAATTCTAAGGAATTGGCAAGAAAATGATATAGAAGATTTACTCGAGGGACTGAATAATTATAATGTGTCAAAATGGCTTGCAATGGTAAAATTTCCATATTTGAGAGAAGACGCTGAGTATTGGATAAAATAATGGAATTAAATAAAATAAAGATTTGACAACGTAATACTGTTTTGATTTTATTATAAACAAGGAGATTTAGATGGATTTTTATGATGTTGTAAAATCAAGAAAAACAATAAGAGATTTTTCTGATAAAAAAGTGGATAAAAAAACTATAGAACGGATTTTATCTGCGGGGTTAAAAGCTCCTACGAATGACCATTTACGAAATTGGGAGTTTGTGGTAATTACAGAAAGAGAAATGATTGAGAAACTTATAAAACCAATCCCTAAGACGATTTCCGAAAAAAGAGTTGATTTTATAATAAATTCATGGAAGGTAAATGCTCCTTTGCAGAAGGAAACATATAAAGATGCAATACCAAAACAATTTAGTATGCTTATTCAATCCGGTTGTTTAATATTACCGTTTTTAAAACAAACAGAGCCGTTATTAAAACCAAAAAATTTAAGTGCATTAAATAGTTTTGCTTCTATTTGGTGTTGTATAGAAAATATTTTACTTGCGGCAACTGCTGAAAAATTAGGTTGTGCACTTAGAATACCATTTGAAAAAGAAACTCAACACATATTGGAAACAATAAATCACCCGAAAAATTATTTCATGCCGTGTTATTTGGCTATTGGTTATCCTTTAACCAAGGTGAAAAGCCCTGAGCAAATAAAACATAAAATAAAGGATAAAATTCATTATAATAAATGGTAAAAAACGCCAACCCGGCACATAATAAACGGTATGTGACATTGACTCTACTGCGGTGTGGTTTTGTTGACATATCCTTGAAAAAAGCCTATACTGAGGTGAATGATGCAATACAGTCAGTTTATGATACGCACATGGTTTCATTGTAATATTGGTGCTTTTCAGTTTTTTGCAGTGCTATTCTTTTAATTGCATATTGTATGCCGAGTGCTTTTGTTTGATAGTTTAGTATTTAGCGATAAATGCAATATTTAGGGAGGTGGTAGATTTGCCGATTATTTCACATTTTTATGGGATTGTTGTTCGTATGTATTTTAACGATGACGAACAACACCACATACCGCATTTGAGCCGCAAAATATGGCGAATATGAAGCATCTTTTGATTTAGATGGAAATCCTTTATCCGGTAAATTCCCCATAAAGCAAACAAAATACATTGTTGCTCGGGCTGACATTCATAGAGATGAATTGTCGGCACTCTGGGACATTATGCAGACAGATGACCAATTTTTTAAGATAAAGGGGTTGGAGTAGTTATGAAAAGCTATCCCAAGCTGATAGAAGCAACTGCATGGAAAGATTACAATCTTTTGCTGTTATTTTCTAACGGTGAAAAGAAGGTTTTCGACTTTGCCCCAAACTTGAGTCATCCGTTCTATAGTGTGTTGAAAGATAATGCTTTATTTTGCAAAGTTATGGTGACCGGAGGGGAAATCGAATGGGCGACAGGGCAGGATTACTGCCCGCATACGCTATATGATAAAGGCTTAGACGTTATCGAGTAAGCATTAGTTAATAGTAAGTGGATTTAGTCCGATTAAACGGCACAATGCAAACGGTTTGGCGCACGTTACTCTACTGCGGCGCAAGTTTTGCGGTTCAAATTTATTGACAGTTCTTTGAAAAGTGCTTAGAATTGTACAAAGCGGAATGTCTGTAATATGGAGAGGAAAACTGCTGTTGGATAAAAGAGAAGTTAGGGAAATAGCCACAAAATACACAGATAAGGTGCGGCAACTCTATAATCCAAAGCAAATAATTATCTTTGGCTCCTATGTCAATGGCAACCCGCATAATGACAGTGATATAGACATCGCTATTGTTTTTGATAGCGTGGTGAGAAATCGATGCAATCATTTTGTAAAAAGGGGGTGTTTTGAGTGGTCGAAAATTATATGGAAATACTGTATGACAATGAAAGATTGGAAACAGAACGGCTTATTCTAAGAAAGGCCAGAAAAGATGATGCTCCGGATATGCTTGAATATGCCGCTGATGAGGATACAGTTAGGTATTTAGATTGGGCAGGTGCTAAGACGGTTGATGAAGTTGTGACAGGGATAATATACTTTCATTGGTCGAAACCCGGCGTTTGGGCGATAGAACTGAAAGAAACGAAAAAATGTATTGGAGCGATTGATATTAGGATAGAGCCTGAACATGATAAAACCGGTTTTGGGTATGTTTTGAATCGCGAATATTGGAACAAAGGTTATATGACTGAAGTTTTATCAGCCATAATGAGGCTATGCTTTGAAAATCTTGACTTGAACCGCGTTGAGGCGTTTCATTACATTGGCAATGAAGCATCGGGCAAAGTAATGCAAAAGTGTGGGATGACCTTTGAGGGAGTTAGCGTACAAGGAGTAAAAATCAAAGGTGTTTTCCGTGATGTTGCCCGTTATGGAATCATTAAAGAGCATTGGCTGTCTTTACGCAATTAAGGGCATTTTTAACATCAGGGTATGCGACATCTACCCCACTGCGGTGTGAAGTTATTGACAAATCTTGAAAAATACCTTAATCTAAAATAAAACAGCTTCGTTTTAGAATGTTGAGGAGGTTTTAGTAATGCCAACACTGAGCGTTTTCTATGGAATTATAATTACCATGTATCGCGAAATTGGAGGCAAGCACCATATTCCACATTTTCATGCAGAATACCAAGGGCAAGAAGTTGCAATTAGTTTTGAAGGTGAGATACTGGAGGGGAGCATTCCTCTAAAGAAACTAAAGCTGGTAACCGCATGGGCAGAAATACATAAAGAAGATCTTGAAGCAAATTGGAAGTTATTAAGCGAAGGTCGGGAATACTTTAGAATCGATCCGTTGAGATAGGAGGTACTGCCATGCTACAACCAAGAGCGATTGACGTTACTCCGCTGGCTGATTACAAAGTGATAGTTACCTTTGACACGGGGGAGGCTAGAATTTTTGATGTAATGCCATATATCAGTGGAGATTGGTTTGGGAAACTAAGGAATATCGAGGTTTTCAATACAGTGCGTATTGCCGGTAACACAATCGAATGGGCGGGAGGTCAAGACATTGCCCCGCACGAGCTTTACGATTATTCTGTACCTACTCAAGCGGCAATTCGTTAAGTATTATTCACATCACCCTTGGTGGTCTGCAACTTTTAAAGGCAATCCCTTATCTCGGAATGGCGTTACTTCCTTTTGATAATTTGCTAATAAAATGGTAGAGTGCGGAGAGAGATGCCGTCCGTGACATACATCGCATAACAAGCGGTTATGCGAAATTAGCCCCACTGTGGCGGAATAATTTGGAGGAGACTTGCTGTGCTGTTTAGGTCAAAATATGATTGGTGGATTCTTCTCATCTTTGCAGGTTTTACACTTGGAAATATCTGGGCTATCGTATCTATATTCACGGGGGGCGGACTTGGAGCTTGGGTGGTAGCTATTGTTTTTACGCCGTTAACAGTATTTCTCTTTATCCCAATTTGGCTAAGGACATATTATCAATTTGACGAAGACGGATTGCGCATAAAATGCGGGCTTGGCAAAGGTATAAAAATACCCTACACCGCAATCATAAGTGCCAGCAAAACAAGAAATCCAATATCGTCACCCGCTCCATCGCTCGACCGTATTGAGATTAAGTTCAAGAAAGGTAGCTTTAGCGATACCGTTATTATTTCTCCAAAAGATTGGCAAGGCTTTTTTGAAGAGTTAAAAACGAAAAATGAGAACATAGAGATAACCGCTGATGTTAAGCCTATGTCGAAATGTGTTAAATTGGTGATTATTCTATTGGCCGGAATACCGCTCCTTGTGATTGGGATTATGATTGCATACGGAGAGATGGAGCCTGCCGTTAATGTTAGCGATGACGGTATACGAATACAAGCCATGTACGGCTTGAACATTGGATTTGACAGTATTGATTCAATAGAGCTTATCGAGCAAAGCATGAGAGATATGCGTGACGGTGACTCAGGGCACAGGGCAAATGGATATGGCGGTTTCGGCGGCACATTGAAGGGGCATTTTCAATCGAGTCGTTATGATTCTCATGTGCTTTTTGTCCGAACAAATTCCTCTCCAACAATAAGGATTGAGCGTAGTCGCGGCGGAGATATTTTTATAAGTTTTCGTAATGGCGAGACAACAAGAGCGGTATTTAGTGAAATGATAGAAGCGTTTTCCCCGAAGTGACTATTTGATTGCCCTATCGGATAAACTTAACATATCCATAGAAATAGTTCGAGTCTCAGCGCACCTCGTTTGCCACTTCACCAAGCCGCCGGACGTTATGTCCCATAACCCTATTGCGAGGGTATTTTTAGAACTATTTTTTTACATTATACAAGAAATACTATCAGGAGGATTTATGTAGATGATTGTTGATGCGCACCTTCATTTACCTTGTTGCGAAGATACGCTACTGACCCTTAATGATAAGAAGGGACGACTTTTACGCGACCTTGTCATATCAGGGGTAGATGGAGCTATCGTTATAGCAGATTCCGAACTGTCCAGCGCTATCGGAACGCCGAAAGAATGCGTCGAGCTGTTTTCTGACACAGGGAATATTTTTGTCATGGGCGGTATTAGCCCAATAATAGATTTTGAAGCCCGCATGGTACAGATAGACAGTTACCTTGAAAGAGGGTTGATGGTTGCCTGTAAGCTGTATCCCGGACATGAATCTTTCTATATGGACGATTCAAGATTGGATGAAGTATACAAACTATGCAAAAAACATGATGTGCCTTTAGCTGTACATACAGGTTGGGACAACGCACAGTACAATCATCCAAAGTATTTTGCAAAAATAGCAGAAGAACACTCTGCTTTGCGTATTATAATTTGTCATCTTTGGTGGCCGGATATTGACTTATGTTATCGTTTGACATCGGAATATCCAAATATCTTCTATGACATTTCGAGCTTGGCATATGAAGCAAATCATCTTGAGAAAACGCGAAGCTCGTTAAACCATATTGCAGAAAAAGATGCTCATAGAATTATTTTCGGTTCCGACTATGGAATGTGTAGCATAAAATCCCATATTGACCTAGTTAATTCGTTAGATATTGATGACTTCAATAAACACTTAATTTTATGCGATAATGCGGTAAAACTCTTTAATCTCAAATTTTGTGCGATAGAATAAGGAAATAGACCAAAAACAGTCGTGTAGGATTGTCAAACATATTGGACAGTGAGGTATTCAAGAGGTGAATACCAAAGAAGAGGTCTCATCGGTATATTGTTAGAACGTTTCATGTGAACAAGGAGTTGCTTTCTAAAGTCATCAAAAGAGAAAAATGTGTGTGAAGCATAGAATCTCTTATTATCCTCACGATGGCTGCGCTCAACTTTTCCGTTGTGTCTGGGAGTATACGGCCGAATAAGTTTGTGTTTCACAGAAACGCGGTTTGCGGTACGCTCAAAGAGGGTTAATGAATCTTTAGCTTGATTGTGCAAGCGGTTGGTGAACTCAAAGCCGTTATCTGTCTGAACACACTCTACACGAAATCCATGTTTTTGAAAGAATGCCAGTGCGTTAATAAGAAATGTAGCTGATGAATAAGTGCTTGCTTCTTCAAACGCTTCAAGATACCGCAATCGGGAGTATTCATCAATAGCCGTATACTGATAGAGCTTCTGTCCGTGAAGGGCAGTTGTCAGACAAGCCTTGGGGACATGTTTCACGTCTATCTGAACTCTTTGCCCCGGATACTGCATTTGCTCATACGGTTTTGGAACATACGGTTTCTTTGGCTTTCTTTCAGGAAACATCCCCATTTTCCTCATAACTCTAAACAAGCTTTCAGGGCGACGTGTATAATTTCGTTTCCGTAATCTATGCCAAAGCTCAATCATTCCCAATTCAGGATTACGCCGCCGCATATCCTTAATCAACTTCAACTCTTCGTCAGTATGTTGATTAGGGTGACTGTTAGGTCGCCGTGACCGGCACTCCAGAGATTCAATGCTGCCATCATAGCGCGACAGCCAGAAATATATATACGACCTGCTCTTATTGTACTTTCGCGATGCTTTTGACACTCCATGTCTTTGAGAATACTTCATGAGGGATTGCCTGTATTTCATATCTTGTGTTACACTGTTCATGAGAGAGGGGTACTTCCTTTCGGTCAGTTTTGTGTGGTAACTAAACTATAAGCTATGAAGACCTCTCTTTCACTATTTTTTTTCTACTCGCTGTCCAATATGTATTGTACTCTTACAATTTACGGATTTAATTTTCCAATTTACGCTTGACTTCCCATACCTGATATAATAAAATGTATGAGGCGAAAGCACATTAAACTTGAAAAAGAAAGGATTTAGTCATCATGAAAAAATTAGTCCGGTTGGTTGCGTTGCTATGTCTCTCTTTTATTATCGTTGCCTCGTTTAGTTCGCTTGCTTACGGCAGCATTGCCGGAGGGAAAGACGCACGGGACGACAGTAATACTGGGGGCGGCACGCGCCTTGATCATCCGCCAACGGATTGGACGTCTTTACCATATACTCCGCCCCCGGCCACAATAAACGCTTATTTTTTCTCAAATCATTATTTCAATCCGAATTCAAACGGCAAAATAAACTTTGAATTCTCCGGTCATCTTCTCTGGGGTACGGCTGAGGCGAAAATTTTTCTGTGCGAAAAAAACACGCATCTGGACGTTAAAGAGATTTCGCTCGGCACCAATTCATATTGGAGCGGGGTTAAGTGGACATGGGATGGGCTAACAGTAGGAAAAGATTATTATTTCCGTGTAATAAAAGACAACTTTGGCGTAAACCCGATGACATTCACATTAAAACTGACGCAGTAGAATACTCATTGTTCATGTTTTATGACAGGACGGCGTGTGGCGGCAGTTAAAAACACGGCAACGCGGCTCATGGCGGCGGTGTTGGCGGTAGCGTTGCTTTTTACGTTGACGTCGGGGTGCAAAAACGATATTGGCGACAACAACGGTGACACAGAAAGCCCGGTTGCCGCTTTCAACGTCAGCGACGACACAGAGGGTTATGTCTATGTTCCGCAAGAACTTTCGCTGCCGGACGGCATAAGCGATATTCAAGACGTTATTTACATAGACGGCAGGCTATACTTCGTTTCCAACCATCATGACAGCGGCTCAGGGACTTTTCTCGCCGAATATACTTCCTCGTCAAAAATTTGCGCGATAAATATTGACGGCACAGGCTTTGAGGAACTGTCCGGCTATATACCTCCCGTCCAAATGCCTGAAGATGCCTTTGGCGGAGTCCTAATCACCGCAATGTCCGCCGACGACGAGGGCAATCTGTGGGTTTTGGAGCATTGGGAGTTTTTCCGTTATGAGTTGCCTGCGGGCTTTGACGCGGCAAGCCCCAACGCGGGGGATTATGGCATTATAAGCCTTGATTTTGGCTCTGCCTTGCGCAAACTCGACAAAACCGGCTCTTATCTGTCGTCTATTGACATCGGCGGCATTTTTGAAGAGCAACAGGGTTTTGCTCCCAGAGGGTTTGCCATAGGCGGGGACGGAAACATCTACCTTTTTGCAAGTTTTACGGATATAATGGCGACCTTTGTCTATGGCGAGGTAATCTATGTCATGGGCAGCGACGGCAATATGCTATATGATATAATCCCTTACTTCCCGAGGTCTGCCGACATAGTCCGCATGGCAAACGGAAACGTGGCATATTTGAGTACGGACGCCTACGGCGACGGCACAGGCACATATGGCTTGCGCGTTGTTGAGCGTGAAGAGGATTCCGATGGCGATACGGAGGATTTCTCCGGCGATGTGACGGAAGTTCCCTCCGAAACGCTGAGTATGCTTGCATATCCCGGCAGCGGCGGGTTTGACGCTTTTCTTTGCACAATCGGCAGTCTTTACGGAATAATGGCAGCAGCGGGAGAACACATAAAACTGCTCGACTGGCTTGGCAGTAATATTAACACTGGCGCAGAAAGGGCGGAAAGCGTTGTTGTGCTTCCCGACGGGCGCATTATTTGCAATCTGCGCTCGTATGCCGCCGCAGGCGGGGCGCAAACATCGCGCTTGCTTATCCTTACCAAAACTCCCATATCGGAGATTTCCGAAAAAACCGTGCTCACACTTGCCGGCGTCTTTATAAGCGACGCCGTGATAGACAGGGTCGCGTGGTTTAACGGCACGAACGCCGACTATCACATAGAAGTCACAGATTACGCATATGTCTCTGGAAATTATTACGATTACGGAGGGATTGACAGGCTCGTCACCGACATTATCACCGGAAACATACCGGATATTTTGTATATGGTTCGTTTGCCGTATGACCGCTACGCAGCAAACGGGCTATTGGAGGACCTTTATCCATTTATTGACTCCGATCCCGAGCTTAGCCGAGCTGACTTAGTGACCGGCGTTTTTAAAGCGGCTGAAACAGACGGGAAGCTCTACAGGATATTTCCGGACTTTGAAATAAACACCTTGGCCGGGCATCCGTCTGTTTTGGGTTCGGACACTAACTGGACTATAAATGATCTTAAAGCCATAATTGACGCTCACCCGGACGCCGATATGCCGCTCGGTCAAAGCTATCCGCGCTATGATACGACTCCGGGGTCTATGATCTCGTTTTTGCTGCGCATGATAGCATATAATATAGAGGAATTTATAAACTGGGGCGAAGGCAAGGTAATGTTTAACACGGATACCTTTATAGAAATGCTGGAGTTTGTGGATGAATACTTAACCGACGATGAGCGGCTCACTATATACCAGCAAGAGCCATTTAACGAGTTTAACAACCCTTTTGCCACAGGGCATCAGCTTGTACAAGATGTAAAGATGCCACTATACATCGGTACCTATGTTAATCTGAAATTCCAACTTGGCGGGGAGATTGTTTTCAAAGGTTTTCCCACGGGAAGCGGAAGCCGTCACGGTTTTACCGCCTATCAAAGCATCGGCATAACCACGGTTTCTAAAAACAAAGCGGGAGCATGGCAGTTTTTGCGGTCTTTGCTTGACGCGGATTTTCAAATATCTCAGCTCTCTTTTTACAATTTTCCATCTAACAAGGCCGCTTTTGATGAGCTTTTAATCCGGTGCATGGACGAATCGTCAGATGTCATACCCCGCCACCCCGTGACGCGGGAGCTATTAGCCCCTACTATCACCCAAGAAGATGCCGATAAAATAATAGCTCTCGTCAACTCTTTGACGCCAACTTCCGATGACTGGCTTCTCTACGGAGCGTTTGCCGACATCATTTCCGAGAGTGCCGAGGATTTTTTCAACGGACGCAATACTGCCCGCGAAGCTGCCGAAATCATACAAAGCCGCGTCTCGATATATGTATGGGAGCATGGTTAATGCCGTTTTTGTTACCGCATTTTTGTTACCGCTCAACGAATAGTTATTTCAATCGGCTCTGCCGGATTGCTCATGTGTGAGTATGCCGGCATTAAAAATACAAGGTCGTGAGAATAGTCCTTGAGAAAATATGCTCTGCAAAATATGCCGGCTTCATCAACAACTTCCCAGCGTCCCTGCGAGTGAAATTCTCCCTCTTCGCCGGGTATCTGAAAAAACTTATATGTGTCATCCCATATTTTATAGCCGTTATCCCATATCCACCCTGTCGCAAAACTAAAAACATCACCCGTTTCATTATAAATCTCACGGCTATTAAATAAATCGTAGGTATGCCTGCCCATCTGTTCAAAGAAAGGGTCATAAAAAACTTGCTGTCTGTTTGGTGCTGTAAAAATAATAGCCCAATCATTGTTTAACCGAGCCGCATCAATAAATCTCACATTTGGCGGAAGGTTGAACGCTTCGTTATTTACTAAATCTATTTTTGTCAGCCCATAATCTTTGTCGAGCCAAACCGCGTCTGTTATTGCAAGCGTCAGATTGCGAAAATCTGTGAAATACGGACTTTCAAGATAAATTTTAGTTATCCCGTCATTTCCTTCATAATACCACCGATTATCATTATATCCGTGCGGCTCATATCGGTTTCCGTTCTCGTCTGCAAGATAGGCCGACAAGGACTGTAAGTATGCCGTGTTTTCCTCGCCCTCTGTGATAGTAAGCAACGCGTGTGTTGGGAAAATTTCGACGCCGGAAACCGTCAGCATTTGACCATCTATCATGAAATCATGGTTTACCGTTATTTCTTTGCTCGGTTGTATTAAATTGGAATCTATATCTATTGGTATAGAAAACTCTGATATTGTATCTAACATATACGTCGTGCTAAAAGCTGTGGTCTCCTCTTCGTTTAACACCATTTCACTTTTTTGACTGTCAAACACCGAGGTCTTTAAAATAATGTGGTTTGGGATTTTTGTATCCATAAAATCAAATATAATATGCCATGTTTTGTTTTGCAGCATTTCATCTGTCAAATATTCATGATTGTAGTCGGTTGTAACAAGCCCTGACATCCGCTGCCTATATCCGGCTATGGGCGAGCCGTCAGCGTTAAGAAGCACTGTGCCTGAGGCGGATGGAGCCGCATCCTCATATTTTTCAGATTGTACCGACAAAAACATATGGAGCTGTTTACCGTCAACAATGATATAATCTACCTTTATAGTGATATCATTAACGGTTTGTTCCTGATCAATATGCTGCACATAATTGTGTAGAACAGCCTCGCTAAGCGATGGCGAAAACGAAACTGCCGCCGCCAAGTCATCCAAGACAGGTACTTTACTCAGCTCCTGCGCGAAAGCGGGTGATAAATTAACAGCCAAAATAAAAGCAATAAATAAAGACAGGACAGAGCCGGCGGGCAGAGCAACGAGCCTGCGAAACCGTTTTGCTTTCTGCTTGTTTAATATGCCGCCTTCGGTATGTATATTTGCGAGCAGATTTGGGTTTGGCGTGATTTGGTCATATATGGCGCAATATTTTTCTTTAAACATAATCTTCTTCCTCCATTAGTTCTTTTAGTCTTTCTCTCCCCCGCACGAGCCTCATTTTGACCGCAGACGGGCTTTTCTTTATTATCACGCTGATTTCATTTATGCTCATATCTTCATAATAGTAAAGATGTATTACCGTAAGTAATTTTTGAGGCAGTTTGCGTAACTCGCGCAAAAGGTCATTTTGCTCACTTGTCATCTGCGATAGCGATTCATCTATAGGGATGGTTTGCTTCTTTTGCGCTGATGAACGGGCACTCTTGCAGCAATTTATCGTAACGCGTAGAAACCATGCTTTTTGATGTTCTTCTGATGTGAAACTCGGGTTCTTCCGTATGTATCTTAAAAATACCTCTTGAAATATGTCGTCGGCGGCAAATGCTGTTTTCATCTGCGACAAAGCAAGCCGATAGACCATATTTGAGTATTTTTTGATAATCTCTTCTGCGCTGTCGCCTGTATGCGCAGAGCTTTCTGCTATTTTTGCCGCTTTTGTTTCTTTTTTATTGTCCATATTTAACACCCTTACAAATGTAATACTTTTCATTCGGGCAAAAAGTCACATAATAAATAAAAATAATGCCCTCTCTTAAAGAAGGCATTGTTTTTACGAAGACTTCTAATTCAATATCCGGCGCGGCAAAGCGCACAGAAATCCCGGACATTTGACAGCAAGGCTACTTACCGCCGTAGAATTTTGCTTCATACGTGGGGCGATCCATGTCAGCTTCAAAGAATACCGCTATGCAGCCCGGCCCGACGTGAGCGCCGATAACCGGACCCATCATGACAATCAATATTTTATCAACCTCGACAGATTCTCTTATCAGATCGGCTACCTTCGCGGCGTCATCCTCACAATCGGAATGACTTATGACGACAGTCCGCAGCTTTGTGCCGGGATTTAAGGTGCGCGTCAACTGCCCGGTGAGCTTTTCCAAAGCCGCCTTGCGTCCGCGGGCTTTATCTTTGAGCTTTAATGTGCCGTCGGGCGCGACATTGAGCAACGGTTTGATGCCTATTATCGAGCCGGCGACCGCTTGCAGTTTTCCAAGACGCCCGCCCCGGTGCAGATACATGAGGTCATCAACCGTAAAGAGCGCCAAACATGAATGTCTTTTCTCTTTTAGCCAGTCGGCTGTTTCTTTTGCGGATAAGCCTTCGGCACGTTTTTCTACGGCAAGCACGGTTATAAGCCCTGTTCCCCCCGCCGCGTTTAGTCCGTCTACGGGGTAAATTTTGCAGTCTGGATATTTTTCTTTGACTTCCGAGAGCGCAAGCTCGGCATTTTGAGCAGTACCCGAAAGACCGCTGCTAAGCAGAATAACCAAAAGCTCCTCCCTGCGCTGCGCGTATTCGGTAAAAACCTGCTCAAAGGCTTCGGGGTTTATCAGCGTAGTTCCGGCAACTCCGCCCTTTGAGAGCGAATTATAGAATTCTGTGTCAGAAACATCTTTCCAACGCCCGTCCTCATGCGTTACGCCGTTGAGGTGAAACGGTATGGGAATAATTTTAAGTCCGTTGTCTTTTATGTACTGTTCCGGTAAATCATAACTGGTATCAACCATAATTGTAAAAGCGCTCATGTTTGTTTCCTTTCGTTTTGTAGCACAGCATTATCTCTATGTAATGCCGGATTGCATTATATTATAGATATTTCGCGGTGATGTCATATAGTGCCTTGTGGTGATTTCACTCATACAGCCATGCCGCAATATGATGACGACAATATTCTACCCGACCTTAATTATTGCACCAAATTACTGAAAATACAATACAATAAACGGATATTTGAGTATATTCATACAACTTTTACACATTATGTTCTCTTTTATGCACTTTTTCTGTTAATTCCGCCGTAAAATCGGTCAAAGAAGCCTCTCCGATATCCCCGTCGCGGCGGCTTCGCACGTTGATAAATCCGCCTTCAACCTCTTTATCGCCAAGCACAAGCATATACGGTATTTTTTGAAGCCTCGCTTCACGGATTTTCAGACCAATTTTTTCGTTTCGCAAATCCGTCTCGACACGGAAACCGGACTCGGATAGGCTGCTTGCAACGGATTTTGAGTAATCATGCGCACGATCCGTAATAGGCAGCACAATAACCTGTACGGGGGCGAGCCACAGCGGAAATGCCCCGCCAAAGTGTTCCGTAATTATTGCTATAAACCGCTCCATTGAGCCAAATACCGTGCGATGTATCATAACAGGTCTGTGCTTTTCGCCGTCAGCTCCGACATACTCAAGCTCAAAACGCTCCGGCATCTGGAAATCAAGCTGGAGGGTCGCGCACTGCCAAGACCGATCTAAGCAATCCACAAGGTGAAAGTCTATTTTCGGTCCGTAAAACGCTCCGTCACCCGGGTTTATGCGATATTCCACGTTTTTTTCCACGAGCACATTCTCTAAAATCTTTTCCGCCCTATCCCATGTTTCTATCTCGCCCATGAATTTTTCCGGGCGGGTCGAAAGATCAACGCGGTATTTAAACCCAAATACTTTGTACATTTTGTCAACCAAATCTATAGCCGCTTTTATTTCATCGGCAATATGTTCCGGCATCATGAAGATATGCGCGTCATCTTGCGTAAAATTGCGCACGCGCATCAGCCCGTGCAAAGTGCCGGACAGCTCGTGGCGGTGTACAAGGCCAAGCTCCGCCATGCGAACGGGCAGCTCGCGATAACTCCACATCCGCCGCTTATACACGAGCATACCGCCCGGGCAGTTCATAGGCTTGATTGCGTAGTCGGCGTCGTCAATCTTTGTAAAGTACATATTGTCTTTGTAGTGATCCCAGTGTCCCGAGCGATGCCATAAGGCTTCGTTTAATATTATCGGAGTGCTGATTTCCACATATCCCGCCTTTTGGTGCTCTTCGCGCCAAAAACGCAACAGTTCGTTTTTGATGACCATCCCTTTCGGGTAAAAGAATGGAAATCCGGGTCCTTCGTCGTACAATCCGAAAAGGTCAAGCTCGCGGCCGAGCTTTCTATGATCGCGCAGCTTTGCCTCTTCTATCCGCTCTAAATATTCATCGAGACTTTCTTTGCTCATGAAGCAAGTGCCGTATATACGCCGTAGCATCTTGTTTTCCGCATTGCCGCGCCAATAAGCACCTGTGCAGTTTATGAGCTTTAGCGCGTTTGCCTTGATTCTTCCGGTTGTGTCAACATGCGGTCCTGCGCACATATCGGTAAATTCGCCCTGCTTGTAGAAGCTGATGACGGCATCTTCCGGCAAATCATAAATCAGCTCTGCTTTATACGGTTCGTTTTGCTTTTTTACAAATTCTATAGCCTCGGCGCGGGGCAGCTCAAAGCGTTCCAAAGGCAGTCTTTCTTTTATTATCTTGCGCATCTCGGCTTCAATAACGGAGAGAGATTCTGGCGTAAACGGTTTTTCTGTGTCAAAATCGTAATAGAAACCGTTCTCTATGGCAGGACCTATGGCAAGCCGCGCATCCGGATACAGGCGCTTTACCGCTTGAGCGAGTATGTGCGATGCCGTATGGCGGTATGCGTCCTTGTATTCTTTGTTTTCAAATGTGTATTCTTTATCTGACATGTATCTCCTCCGGCGGATTTGCTAATTTTTCGTAAGTCTCCATGCTCATCACAACCAAATCGCCCGCGCCATTTTTCGTGATAAACACCGGCTCGCCTTTCTTTTTGCAAAACTCGCTGATTTCATTTGATTTATTTCTTAAATCCGATATCGGCCTGATGCAAGGCATAATCCGCACCACCTTTTACTTTTTGCATATCCCTTTGTCTATTTTTCCGCGCTTCTTATGTTGCGATAGAGGTGTGCCGCAACGGGTTCTATTTCCTTGTAGTAAAAAAGCTCCGAAACGGTAACTAATTGAAAGCCCTTTTCTATCAGAGCGGGAATAAGTATGCCCGTAGTTGTTGCCGTTTTTGCGCTTGTATCGTGAAGCAGTATAATATCCCCGTCTTTCACTCTTGCGAAAATAAAGTCAACTATATATTGCGGCGAATTTTCCGACAAATAATCGCTCGGGTCAATTGCCCACATGATCATTGGCATTTTTGTCTGCGTGGAAACCTCTCTGCCATTTGCCCCGACTTCGCCAAACGGAGGCCTCATAAATCTCGGCGAAACACCCGTGATACCTTCGACAAGTTCATTGACTCCCAAAAGCTGCGCCACTCCGGTCGTAACGGAAGATGTCCTCAGATTGATATGCGCCATTGTATGGTTGCCGATTTCATTTCCCATTTCAAATGCGCGTAAGAGAGTATCGGGATTTGCTCTTACCGATGATCCGGTAACGAAGAACGTCGCAACCGCGTCATGCTCTCCCAGAATATCCAGTATCGCGTCCGTCGTAATTTTTGAAGGCCCGTCATCATATGTCACGGCAACCATTGGCAGCTCGGGGTCAATATTCCTGAGAGAGGCTTCTCCGTAAGGCATATTGATTTCGAGTATTATCGCGTTATCTTCAGAGTTTGTCACGATTTTGAAATCCAACAGCTTTGAAATCTCACGCAGGTTGAAGTATGTTTCACCGTCAATCACATAAGAGGATATGCTTGTTCTCACGCCGTCCGCATAAACAATTGCATCCGAGAGTTTTGCTGTTTCGTTGTTTTTGACGGGTTTCGACGTCCTGACGCCTATTGCCGTATACGCTCTTCCGGTCGTGATGCGCACAGTCCGCATACCGAGACCCCAGCTCGGCGAAAAGCGTTTTTCTGTGCCGGAAAATCTTAAAGCCAGCTCAAATAAATCTATATATATGCTCTCTCCGATTACATATGCGCGCAAGGTCACTCGATTTTCGCCGACAAAAAAAGCGTTCCCGGCGCGAACGGCGGCATACGAAGCATTGTCCGCCGCATCGGCAGTCGGCGTCATGCCGACCGGCGCCAACGCCATTGTGAGAGTAAAGCAGGCTATAAGTATCAAGCTATATGCTTTCTTAAACATTGTAATACCCTTATATGATTATGCCGTGTGTTTGTCTCATACGGCACTGTACGCACTTCTTCTTCTCGTCTTTAAACTCATTGTAACATAATTTACTGTAGTATTACAAGTTATTTCAATACTTTTTGCAAGACAGTAAATTCCCAAAGTAAGAGCAACAGTGGCGTAGGGGGTGGCATTTAGTAGGGGAAATAAAATATGGTAGCATTAAGTCCGGGAAATTTTCTATTGAAAGGAA
>Ga0099364_10000435_pt1 | contig 70196 bp, 48 predicted proteins | sample TergutTh196P3_FD_73070 | JGI IMG/M metagenome (GOLD analysis project Ga0099364, IMG submission 73070) | Microcerotermes parvus P3 segment gut microbial communities from Pointe-Noire, Republic of the Congo - Th196 P3 | ecosystem: Host-associated > Arthropoda: Insects > Digestive system > Gut ... | reverse complement strand
TATGATGCGGCTGTTTCTACCAGCATCAGGTATTACAGGCTATCAAACCCTATAATATCGCAGATCACATTCGTCCCCAGGGCGGGACTGACGAGCAGGGTCACGATTTTGTATACGGCATACGGCACTAACGGGGTCCCATATGACGGCAGGATCGTCGTTGCGCCGAGCGCCCCCGGCAACTTGGGCGCGTTGACCTATTATATGGCCTACGACGAGCCGTTCAACTTCGGCGACGCGGGGCTGGACGATGACATCCGCGCGCTGGTTCGCCAGGCGGCGGGGTCGTCGACGGCGGAGGCGTTCTCATATGCCGTTTTCAGCGTGCCGGCTGCGAGCGACGGCGTAATCTATAAAAACTATTCCGGCGGGGCGAGCAGGCGGCAGGGCATCGCGGAGGGCGAGGCGTTCCACTACAGCTCCTCCCCGGCCATTTCCGATCTCACATTCACCGCTGCGTCTGACGGCAACATCCGGCTCAACTACACGGCCTACACGGCTTCCGGCAGCATGTACAGCGGCAGGATAACGCTAAAAGCCATTGTCCTACCCGATAGCTGGTCGCGCGACGAGGTCGGCGCGCTGGCCATGCGCGGCGTCATCCCAGACAGCCTGCTCTCGAACTACGACCGGCCCATTACGCGGGCTGAGTACACGGCGCTGCTTGTCCGCACATTTGACTATTCCGGCGCGGCTTCCGGGGCGCAAACGCGCACCGCAGCATTTGCCGACACGCGCGGCAACCCCTACGCCAGGCAGGTGGCGCGCGCGTACGCGCTGGGGATAGTCGACGGCATATCCGAAGTGGCGTTCGACCCCGATTCCCCGCTCACGCGCGAGGCCGCCGCGAAAATACTGTGCGCGACGGTCGCGCTGATAAGCGGCGAGCCTATGCCAACCGGCGGTAGCGTCCCCTACGCCGACAGCGGCGCAATTTCCGACTGGGCGCTGCCATATGTAGCATATGCGCACGGGCAGGGACTGATGATTGGCGACAACGCAAACAATTTCAACCCGCAAGCCAACCTCTCCCGGGAAGAAGCCATGGCGCTGATAGAGCGCATGATAGATAATTATGTAGGGTGAACGACAGAGGCAGGGGCGCGGATGGCGGGGGCACGAACGGGAGCGCGGACGACCGGGGGCGGTCGTCCCTACGAAGATGCGTTCGCGCCCTACGCAAACACAAACACACGAATGTTGTAGAGCGCGATGTCTTCGTCGCGCTCTACGTAAACATAAACGCACGCCTGTTGTAGGGCGCGATGTCCCGGCAACATAGTTGACGTATATCGCGCCGATGCAGTGTTATATGCGCTCGGCTGTGATCTCGCGGCCGCCGTTCAATTGCGGATAGTAGCTGGCGAAGCAATACTGCGGCAATTTCTCGAACTCCATTTCTATGACGGTGATCCCCGCTTCTGGACCCGGGCATTTTTCCGGCAGGTTCTTCAATATGATGCGCTGCCCTTTGTGCTCAAAATCCACCGGGGCGCCATTGTGGACGTAGCGAACCGCTTTCGGCGCGTCCTTGTACCCCCCGATCCCCATGCTGCCGCCGAACGGCCATATCCAGTTCCACAGGTAGACGCTATTGCCGATGACGGACGTGGAGCAGATGCCGTTGCCGCCGTATGTGCGCCGCGCCACCTTCACAGTTTTGCCGTACGCGGCTCTGCCATTTACCTCCAGCCACTTGCCGACTTCCGTCAGTGGCGCCACAACCTCCTCGGGGATGCTGCCGTCCGGCTTCGGGCCGACGTTAAGCAGCAGGTTGCCGCCCCCGGCGGTGCAGCGCTGCAGCATGCGGATGATCCCCTGCGCGTTGTAGCTGTACTTGGCCGCCTGCTCGCTGTCCACGTAGCCCCAGCTCAGGCCGTTGAACGTCATGCAAGCCTCCCAGTCGCGATCCTCGGCGGCGATGCGCTCTTCGGGCGTGCCGAAGTCCTCGTCCAGTTTGCAGCGGTTGTTGATGATGATGTGCGGCTGTATCGCGCGGAGCTTCTGGTTGATCTCGACGCTGTTCCAGCCCTCCCAGTGCTCCATCGGCGAGGACACGTCGAACCATAGCACGTCAATCTTGCCGTATTGGGTCAAAAGCTCCGTGTTGATGTCCAGGATGTACTGGTTAAAACGCGCGCGCGCCCCGCTCTCGACGGCGGCCATCCAGGAGTCGGGGTGCTGCCAGTCCATCAGCGACGTATAGAAGCCGATCTTCAGCCCGTACTCGCGGCAGGCCTCGACGAACTCCGCCACCACGTCCACTTTAGTGCCGTAGTTCGTGCTGTTGTATGGGTTTGCCTTGGAGTCCCAGAGGGAGAAGCCCTCGTGGTGGCGCGAAGTGAGAACCATGTACTTCATGCCCGCCGCCTTGGCCAGCTCCGCCCATTTTTTCGCGCTGCCCGGCTTGTACGCGAAACCGGCGGCCAGCCGTTTGTACTCGTCGACGGGGATGTTCTCCTGCGTCTGCACCCATTCGTGTCGACCCGTGTGGGTATACAAGCCGTAATGGATGAACATGCCGTAGCGCGCCTCCCGCCACCACCCCATGCGCTCGTCGCGCGTGCTTGCGGTTTGTTCTTCGTACTCGGACCTGCTGAGAAGTTTCATATGTGACCCTCCATTCGTATATCGTATATGCCGGACGTTTTTAGCTGAATCGATTATATCATACTAATTTACGTTGTTTTTATGTTGATATAATGTTGCACCTATTCATTTGTATAGCATATTCAACATAAAAAGGCCAGGGACGGCCCCAACGTTCTGATGTTTGTCATTATTGATAAAAAAGCGCTCATGCATTATTATTATGCATTATTATAATACGTTAATATAATTCAATAATATAATACGTTAATATGTAGTATACATCGCAAGGCTACTAAGATAGCGAGGGTTTATTTTATGAAAATTGCATTTTCCACACTGGCTTGCCCCGGCTCCTCATGGGAGGACATCTACTCGATGGCCAAGGACATCGGGTTCGACGGCATTGAGATACGCGGCCTCGGCAGCGACATCAGCGCGTACAGCGCCGCTCCCTTTACGGACGCCGCGCTCCCTGCGACCATCGCCAAGCTGTCGTCGCTCCGCCTTTCGATACCCTGCCTCTCGTCCAACTGCTGCCTTAAATATGCAAATAAAAGGGGCGAGAACCTAGATGAGATAACGGCATATATAGAGCTCGCCAAAAAGCTCGGCACCCCCTATATCCGCATCCTCGCCGACCTGCTGGCGGCGGCTGATGGGGAAGTCGACGACGAGCTGGTCATATCCCAGTTGAGGGCGCTGGCCGCCGTGGCGGAAAAGAGCGGCGTCACGCTGCTGGTCGAGACGAACGGCGTGTACGCCGACACGGCGAGGCTGCGCTCGCTGCTGGAGCAGGTCGCCAGCGACGCGGTCGCCGCGCTGTGGGACCTGCACCACCCGTACAGGTTTTTCGCCGAGGCCCCGGAGCAGACGGTCCAGAACCTGGGCGCGTACATAAAGCATGTGCACATCAAGGACTCCGTCGCGGGCGAGGGCGGGAAAATAGAGTACAAGCTCATGGGCGAGGGCGACCTCCCCATCGACGCGATGATCCGGGGGCTGCGCTCGATCAACTACGAAGGCTTTGTGTCGCTGGAGTGGCTAAAGCGCTGGTCCGACGACCTGGAAGACGCCGGCGTCGTAATCCCCCATTTCGCCAACTACATGTCCGCCTACACCGAGTCGCCGGTGATACTGAGCAGCCAACTGTTCGACAACAAGACAAAGACGGGCAAATACATATGGGAAAAGGAGACGCTGATCGACCTGACATTCCCGCAGCTCTTGGAACGCGTGGTGGAGGAGTTCCCGGACCAGTGCGCGTTCCGGTACACAACGCACGACTATACGCGCACGTACAGGGAGTTCCGCGACGACGTGGACGCGTTCGCGCGGGCGCTGATATCGCTGGGCGTGAGGCGCGGAGACAAGGTGTCCATCTGGGCGACCAACGTACCGCAGTGGTTTATCACGTTCTGGGCGGCCACGAAGATCGGCGCGGTCCTCGTGACCGTAAACACCGCATACAAAATACACGAGGCCGAATATTTGCTGCGCCAGTCCGACACGCACACGCTCGTCATGATCGACGGGTTCAAGGATTCCGACTATGTGGGCATCATCCAAAAGCTTTGCCCCGAGCTCGCGGCGCACACGCCGGGCGAGCCGCTGCACTCCGCGCGGCTGCCGTTCCTCCGCAACGTCATCACCGTCGAGTCCGAGCAGCCCGGCTGCCTCACATGGGAGGGCGCGCTGGCGTACGCTGACAGGACGCCGATCGAGCTCGTGTACTCGCGCATGGCGATGATCAGCCGCCACGACGTGTGCAACATGCAGTACACGTCCGGGACGACGGGCTTCCCCAAGGGCGTGATGCTCACCCATTACAACATCGTCAACAACGGCAAAAACATCGGCGACCGGATGGACTTGTCGACCGCCGACCGCTTCCTCATACAGGTACCCATGTTCCACTGCTTTGGCATGGTGCTGACTATGACCGCCAGCGTGACCCACGGTTCCACGATGGCGCCGTTGCCCGCGTTCTCCGCGACGCTGTCGCTGAAGGTCATCAACGACGAGAAGATCACCGCCGTCAACGGCGTGCCCACGATGTTCATAGCCATGCTGGGGCACGAGGACTTCGGGCGCACGGACTTCTCGCACATGCGCACGGGCATCATGGCGGGCAGCCCTTGCCCAGTCAAGACAATGCAGGACGTGCTGGACAAGATGAACATGTCCGACATAACAATAGTGTTCGGCCAGACGGAGAGCTCGCCCGGGTGCACGATGTCGACGTCGGAGGACCCGGTCGAGGTAAAGGTCAATACCGTCGGCCGCCCGCTGCCGGGCATCGAGTGCAAAATAGTGGACATTGCAACGGGCGAGGACCTGGCCGACGACATGACCGGGGAGTTCGTGGCGCGCGGCTACAATATCATGAAGGGCTACTACAAGATGCCGACGGCGACCGCGAACGCGATCGACGAGGGCGGCTGGCTCCACACGGGCGACCTGGCGCTGCGGCGGCCCGACGGGAATTACAAAATCACGGGGCGCATCAGGGACATGATCATACGCGGGGGCGAGAACATCTACCCGAAAGAGATAGAGGACTTTTTGTACACGCACGAAAAAGTGCGCGACGTGCAGGTCATCGGCGTGCCGGACGCGCACTACGGCGAAGAGATTATGGCGTGCGTCATCCTGAACGAGGGCGCAGCGGCCGACGGGGACGAGATAAAAAAATACGTGAACGACCACATGGCGCGCCAGAAGGTGCCAAAATACGTGCGCTTTGTGGACGAGTTCCCCATGAACGCGGCCGGCAAGATATTAAAGTATAGGATGGTCGAGGAAGCCGTGGAGCTACTGGGCCTCCAGGATGGGCGCGGGGGAACACAAGGAACATAGATTAACAACCATCTGTAGGGTGTGACGCCCTCGGCGCTCCGCGTCTATATGTTTAATCTAAAAAAAATACTGCTAGATGTACACAAACAGGGGCGGCCATAGTGGCCGCCCCTGTTTGTGGTGCATATATTGCGCTGCTGCGCGCGCCGAGCCGAGCGCTTTGTCTCGCCTTGAGTCGAGCGCCTTATCTTGCCGAATAAGTTTCAAGCCATATCGTTTCCATCGCCAGCCAGTCGCGGTTTTCCGTCATGTTTGTCCATTGCTCGTAATTGAAGCCAAGGCCTGGGACCTGGGTGCTTTTGCTGACGGCATCGTGAGAGTTCGTGGCCTCCTGCACCGCCAGGTAGTACCATGCGTTCCTGTCCATGTTGTCGGGCCATTGAGCCATTTCGCCGCCCAACAGATCGTCGTAGTTCTCAGGCACCCGCTCCAGGACCCTGTTCACCAATGTCATGAACTCCGCCCTTGTAATCGGCTGGTCCGGCCTGAATGTACTGTCGGGGTACCCGTTCACCCATCCGATGGCCGCTGCGCCGACGATTTCCGTCTCCGCCCAGTGCTCTGCGATGTCGCTGAAATCCACACTGTTGCTGCCCGCCGTCTGCATCACGGCGGCGAACCGCGCCGCTACCGTCGCCAGTTCCGCCCTCGTGATGTCGCCGTCCGGGGTAAAATGGCCTTCGGGGTAGCCTCTGATAATGCCCATGTTGTTCATCACCGAAACCGCCGTGTTGAACCAATCGGACTGTTGTACGTCGGAGTACGGGTTGTCGCGCGTCCAGTAATCACCCCGGAAGTCGTCCGTCAAGAGCCTGAAAAATACTGTGGCGACCTCCGCGCGCGTCACGTTGAGCCCGGGGCGCACGTCCCCTTCGGGGTACCCGATGATGTACGCGACATGGTCGGTAATGAACGGGGAAAGCGGGACCCTATCTGTTCCAATGTCTTCCGTCGGGGTCGGCGTCGGAGCCGGCGTCGGCGTAGGCGTGGGCGTGGGAGCCGGCGTTGCCGGCGTCCCGCCCGGCGATCCGCCCGGCGATCCGCCCGGCGTCCCACCCGGCGGGGGTGTGGGGGTCGTTGTTGTCTCCTCGTACGGATCCGGATCTAATTCAAATATATAAATGATGACCGCATCGCCCGTCAACCTACCAATCGATGGGATACCGGTGTTCAGGGGGTTGCTACCGTTGTCTACCTTGTAGCCGATGTAGTTCCATTTTTGTGTTCCGACGATGATGAATGCGGGCGGGTCCCCGGTGAAAGAGCCTCCGCCGAATATCTCCTGGACGGCATCGGCCAGCAGTTTTAAATCTTCCTCTTCGTCGCTATCTTCGTCCTTGTGGAACTTTTCTGTCAGTAGATATGAAGTCCTGAAATACAGCGTGATTTCGGACGGGGCGCCCTGCACCCCCGGGAACCCGGCCTGCTCCAGCCCGCCGTCCACCGTATAGACGTCGGTATATTCATACACCTTCCCAAACGCGGCGGTCAGATCGATGTCGTCGCGTAACGCGTCCCCGCCCGGGGAACGGAGTGTTACAGAGGGGTCAAATATTGAGTCAAAGAAATATGTCCCGGTGTTGTGTAGCACGTTGCCGGGGTTGTTAAGCTCCCTATAGTGCACGCGCACGGCCTGCTTAAGCGTGAAGTACAGAATGATGTGCTTGCTTGAGTCCATGATATCGCCATCGAATATTGGCGCGCTGCCGCTGGGATAGACGGGCTCCGCGCCGAGTGTCCTGCCGCTCCCGACCTGGGGCGGAGAAACCAGCTCGAAGTCGTAATACGTCCATATTTGGTTGCTGCTGGTTGCAAAGCTGTCAAAATAGCTCATCTTGATGAAATAATCGGCATATGGCAGGACCATCTCCTGTACAGAGGGTCCATTGGGCGCGTCGGCGATAGGGTTGCCTGCCTCGTCGACAAAATGCACGGTCACGTACACAGGCATGTAATACAATTGTATCGATGTATAGATCATTTCCTCATCTGGGATCTCTGGTATCTCGTCCAATGACTCGGCGGGGATGAAGCTCCATTGCGAGCCAGGTTCAAAATAACTGTATCCCTTGAATATGTACATCCTCGCCTGAGCCTCGGGCAGCCCCTGCACTGTGTATATCGATCCAAAACGGATATAGGTTTCTAAATCCGGGTATGGCATTTTGTCCGATGTGGGCAAGTCGGTGACTTCGTCGTAAAAGTAATACTCCTCGATAATTTTGATGTTGGTAAACTCATGGTACGTGATGTTTGTCTCCATAAAACCTGAAGCGATCATGACCATCGCAAAGTTTTCAAACATAGTCTGCTCATTAATAGTATTGTCGACTTCGACCTTTACCGAAACGCTGACGGGGTACATGTCGACCGGTATCGTCCAGACAATGGTCCTGTCAGAGTCCTCCAGCCGCCAGGCAATGGAGCCGGGGATCGGGGCGGCGCTCTCCGTGCCGGTAATGCTGGTTTTGTCGATTTCCAGGCCGTTCGGTATGGTGTCGCGCACTTCACCGTAACCGGACTGCCCGCCTGGCTGCGAATACACCGTTATTTCGTATTCAATCTCGTCACCATTAATAACAAGGACTGGATTGCTTACTTCCCCGTTGTCCCAATTTCCGCCGTTTACCCGGGCCTTTTTCTCGAACAGATCCGTTACATCGCCTTCATATTGCATTGTGTAATACAAGGTTGTGACATTTCGCAGCGGACTGCTATGGTATGTCAGCAGCATGTCATTCTCTATGTCCACGCCCCGGCTGTTGTTCGATAATACATAGTGGAACCCTGGCTCGGTTGCATTGATAAAACGGGGCTGGACGACCTTGTAGCGCTGACCTGAAAGCCCGTCGTCCACGATTTCCGGTGCGCGTATCTCCGCGCCTGACAGCGCGTCGACAAAGAGGACGCTCGCCCCCGTCTCCTTTTCCTCCACTTCAATGTCGAACAATGTGTTTTCAAAGCGTATACGTGTCAGAATGGAGCATGCATGGGAATAATAGCCCGTGTAGAAGCCAAAGCCCGTGGGGCCTGCCGCGCCGCCTTCCACGTCTGCCGCCGGCACGTCCGCCCTGAAGGCGCCGTCGAGGTAGAGCTGGAATGCGCGCGTCGCATTGTCGACCTCGAGGCTGAGCCTATACGGCGTGGGGTCTAAGTTGTTGATGCCCGTTTTGAGCACCGAGACCAGCGTGCGCGTCGTCGCCACGTTGCCCGGACGGAAATTGCCGGGGATCCACTCCTCGTTGTCTATGTAGTACAGGCACAAGGACGCGGTGTTGGCCGCTGCAGGGCTGTTCTCCAGCATCCCCGCCACGTTCCCGCACTTTAAGACCACAGCGTACCCTGTATAGTACATTCTGCTGCCTACATAGTTGAATTCCCCGTTGAACAGAAAACCTGCCTCTGAAAATGTGTGGAAGTTCATGATCACCGGGCGCAGTACAAACGAAATGCCGTTCACTTCGTACAAATCGGTGAACACGCTGTCCACATATGCCGGATAGGCATACCCGTAAAACGCTATGTCGTCGTTTTGCATGACGACGTGATCGAGCGTGGCTGCGCCGTTATGTGCCTGCGACTGAGCCTCTGTGTAGGCTATGTCGTGTCCCGGGTGGTCCACAATGGACCATTGTATGTCCGAGAGGCTGCTGACAGGCGGCAGCGCCGGCGCATACGGCTCGTTGAATATGACGTCGCCCACGGGCCCGCCGTCCGCGTTGGCCGTCAACGGCGCAAGCAACGAGCCAACGCCCGTGGCGCCCGGGTTCGGCAATGCCCCTGCGACCATCAGCGCTGCCAGCACCACAGCCAGCAACCTTTTTGCTACATTTGATTTACTTTTCATAATCCAAACCCCCAACAATGATTTTACTTTAGTACTCGCCAAAGTGGGCTCTGCCCATCTCCGTCGATTTGTGACTATGAGGTAACATATTTTCATTATACGTTTTATTTATGTATATCCTGTATCAAAAAATAGTCATTTTAATTGCGCCGATTTTTCATTTATATGTTTGACTGCTAATCCTGGAATATGCTAAAATGGACGCGTTCGGTTGTTTGCGCAGCCGTTTCGCATCTTTTCGACGCTGCTATAGCTCAGGCGGTAGAGCGCGTCCTTGGTAAGGACGAGGTCTCCGGTTCAATCCCGGATAGCAGCTCCATTTAAACACAAAACGAACCCGCAATGGCAAGCTCCTCGCAGCGCGAGGCGCACGGCATTACGGGTTCGTTCTGATTATCGAGACTACATGAGGAGATCAGACCACCGTTTCGTCTAAAAGGAATTCAATAAGGCCGATGTTCAGGACCCCTTCGTCGTCATACCACCGCTTTCCGATATCTTTTCTGACGATAATTTTCGGGAACGAGTCTCTTGTCAGCATAAACGGCTTTACCTCGCTCGCCCGTTTCTCATCGCTGTCCATTGCGTATGCCGATTGGATGTAGGCTTTTTTTCCTGCTCCGGTAATAACAAAATCAATCTCTCTCGGAACTCGCACAGAGCTGTTGTTCCGGTTTAGCTCACGGGAATAGACCACTCCGACATCAACCGAGAACCCACGCAGCACGAGTTCGTTATACAAAATGTTTTCCATGATGTGCGTCATTTCTTGCTGACGGAATCCGATGCGGGCGTTTCTAAGACCGATGTCCTCGCAGTAGTATTTGCTTGGACTGTCTATATAAGCCTTGCCCTTGACATCATATCGCTTACTTTCCGCAAACAGAAAGGCATCGGCTAAATGCCCGATGTACGCCTTTATTGTGTTTTGGGAAACTGATATGCGTTCGCGTGATTTGAGCGTATTGGTCAGTTTTGTCGGGTTTGTCAGCGACCCAACAGAAGATGCGAGTATGTCCAGCACTACACCCAACACATCTTCGCGCCCTATCTTTTTACGTTCTACGATGTCTTTGATATAAACCTCGCTGAACAGCGAACGCAGATAATTCATTTTTGCATTGTCGTCCGGTCGTGACAATATAAGCGGCATACCCCCAAAAAAGGCATATGCATCAAACGCTTCGTTCTTATCGCCGCCGACCGCCGAGTAATATTCCGCAAAACTTAGCGGATGTACGCGCACTTCGTCGCCTCTGCCACGAAACTCGGTTAAAATATCGGTCGAGAGCATCCTTGAGTTGCTCCCTGTAACATAGACATCAACATTGACGAGTTCACGCATATCGTTCAGTGCATCGTAAAAGGTTATTTTTTTGCCGCTTGGATTATAAGGGTTTGCAATCTCATCGGACATCTGTATCTCATCAATAAACAGATAGTATTTTTGCTCCTTGCCCTGTACTAAACTGCGGACATAGGCCGATAATTCCAGAGGGTTGCGATAGCGGATGTCCCTTGCGAGGTCAAGCTCGATGTTTATTATTTGATCTTCCCTTACGCCCTGCGTCAACAAGTAATTCTTAAAAAGTACGCGAAGCAAATAGGATTTTCCGCATCTACGGATTCCCGTTATCACCTTGACCTGACCGTCCCATTGATAGGAGATAAGATGGTTAAGGTAGCGGTCGCGTTTTATTTCCATATAAAAGGCCATGCACAGAATGCGCACAAATAGTCATGAAAACAGCAATGGCAATGACAAGCTTTAATCCTATACGCTTGCCTTCGCGCCACAGTTCTGCCCTTTCTGTTATATTTCACGCTACGCATCTCCCGACTGAATATATTAGCCCAATGCGGCTCTGATAATCACTATTATATCATGGGTAGGGATAACAACAATGGTTTTGATGAGTGTATTTGCGCCTGCTCGGCTGCTTATATTGACGAGGCTGCGGTAGGGGATGCGCTTGAGGCTGCGGCAGGAACTTTGACGGATGCTTCGGGAGAGTCTGCATCCCCGATAGCGGTTTCGGGTGGATCGCCTGCCAGGAACGACAGCGTGAAGCGCGTGCCGGCATCCTTTCTGCTGACGACCTCTATGACGCCCTGGTGGCTGTCGATTATCCATTTGGCGATGGCCAGCCCCAGGCCGGTGCCGCCCGTGCTCCGCGCCCGGGACTCATCGGCCTTGAAGAACCGGTCGAAGATATGGGGCAGCGCGTCTTCCGATATGCCCGCCCCGCTGTCCCTGACTATTATATCCAGATAGCCCGGGCGGCTGCCCGACTTTGCCGAAGATATGGCTATCCGCCCCCCGGGCGGCGTAAATTTGACGCTGTTGTCGACGAGGATCCGGAGCGCCTGTTTTAAGAGCTGGTAGTCGCCCCGTATATACAGCCCCTCCCCTGTCTTCGACTGGTATTCATGCGCCTCGTCGATCATTATGGCCTCGCGGGTGACCTCGTCTATCAGCACCGCCACGTCGACGTCCTCCATATGGAGCATTATGCTCTGGTTTTCCCCGCGCGTCAGGAAGAGCAACTGCTCCACCAGTTCCTTCATGCTTTCCGCTTCGTTCTTAATGGCGTCTATCGATTCTTGGAGGGTCCTCTCGTCGTTTTTGCCCCACCTGTCCAGCAGGTTGGCGTAGCCCTGGATTACGGATATGGGCGTGCGCAGCTCGTGCGACGCGTCGGACACGAACCTGAGCTGCGCCTGGTACGCGGCGTCGAGCCTGTCCAACATGCCGTTGATGGCCGACGCGAGCCCCTTCAGCTCGACGCGCTCGTCCTCTATGGATATGCGCTTGTCCAGATGCCGCTCGGTGATGGTGTTTATCGTATCTATCGCCCCCGACAGTTTCAAGGCGGGCTCGTTCCGAACCGCGCGTTCCGCGCGGTCCGTTTGCGGCGCATACGCTGTGCGTGCGGCGCCTGGCGCCGCCCCCCGCTCGCCGGCTGCAGGCGCCCCGCGCCAACTGTCCGCCGGGCCCCCTCGCCAACTGTCCGGCGAACCTCCGCGCCAATTGTCCGCCGGGCTACCATGGTTTCCGCCCGCCGCCACCCCGCGCCCGCCGCCCGCCACTACCCCGCGCTCAATGGGCTGCTGCTTTTGCGCGGCGTTGATGCTTTGCGCCGCCAGCGTCAGCTCCGTGATGGGGCGCAGCGTTTGGCGCGTGTGCCGCCGGGTGTGAAACGCGCCGCGAACAATGACAAATGCCTGGACAGCCAGGAGGACAGCCAGGGCGCGGAACAGTATAAAGAACAATGTGTCGTGCGTGAACTGAACGCTGTTGTATAGGCCCGCTCCGTCAGGCAGGTAAAAAAAGGACTGGACGGCAGCCCATTGGCGAAACAGGTTCATATCGGAATGCGCCAAGAATGACATATCGACATAAGCGCCTTCCGGCAGCTCAAAAAGGGCCGTAAACGGTTTCCTGACGCGCAGCCCGCCGGGCTCGGCGACGCCAGAGCCCAACGCGTACCCGTCAAACAGCACATTGGGCGGCTGGGCGCCGCCACTGCCGCCATCGCTGCCCGCAGCTTCGCTTGAAGCAACAGCAGCGCCCGCCCCCAAAGCCGCGCCCGCTCCTCCAGCCGCGCCCGCCGTATCGGTCACATAAGTCGCGCCCGCCCCGCCCGCCACGGCGCTCGGAGCCAGCATGACGCTCGCCGCGCACAGCCTCGCCGCGATAAAAAAGGCGATAGCCGCCAGCACGGCGACATCAAAAAAAAGCAGCAGCGATATCTGCTCGCCTATTTGGTGCGCCGTTATGCGCCTCACCAGGGACTTGCGGCTGTTTTGGCCCCTTCTGGCGCCGCTTTCCGCCCTGCTCACTTGCCGTCCTCCTCGACGCGCATCGTGTAGCCGACCCCCCGGATTGTATGTATGTACTTAACCCCGAACGCGTCGTCGATCTTCCCCCGCAGGAAGCGTATATAAACGTCGACCGAATTCGTCTCGCCCATGTAGTTGTACCCCCAGACCCGCTCCAGGAGGATGTCGCGGGTGAGCACGATGCCTGCGTTCTCCATGAGGATTTTAAGCAGGTCAAATTCGCGTTTAGTCAGTTCGATCGGCTGTTGATCGACCATCGCGGTGTAGCGCGGAACGTCGAGCGTCAGTCTGCCCAGTTTGAGCACCTTGGGCGCCTCCTGCGCCTGGCCCTCCGCCACCCTTTTGCGGAGCGCCGTCCGTATCCTCGCGAGCAGCTCCTCGATGGCGAACGGTTTTGTCACATAGTCGTCGGCGCCGCTGTCGAGCCCCGTCACCTTGTCCATGACCGTGTCGCGCGCGGTCAGCAGTATGACAGGCGTTTTAGAAAAGCGCCGGAGCCGCCGCAGCAGCTCCAGGCCGTTGATCTCCGGGAGCATTATGTCCAAAAGGATCAATTCGAACGCCTCGGCTTCCGCAAGGCTAAGCCCCGATCTGCCGTCCGCCGCTTTCATCACCTCGTAGCCCTCGTAAGTCAGCTCGAGCTCTATGAACCGCGAAAGCTTGTCGTCGTCCTCTACAATCAATATTCTATCCGGCATGTCCTAACCGGGCAAAAGCCCGTCCATCACCTCGCTGTGCAAAGGCGCGGGCGGATTGCCCACCCATGCGAATCCTATGCGTAAATGATCGCCCACGCAAAATCGCGGGCGCCGGCGGGATTAGCCCGCCCATGTCAATGTTATTATATCATTCATGCCTTAAAACCTATATATGAGCAACCTTAAAACCTATATATAGCATTTGTTTAAGCATATGTTTAAGTATTTGTTTTAGCATTTCGTTTGCTGTTTACTGACGTCCATTAGCCTGCATTTTAATGCTTTTGCTTTTTTTGGCCGAACGCTTCTTTTAGCCCGTCCACCGCGTCGGCGGCCGTGTTCGTGAACGTGTTAATCGGGTTGCTGTTGAAATGGCTGCTTTCAATAATGTAGCGGAAGCCGAAGAACAGCCCGACCGGCATGAGTATTAAAATAACGTGAAAGAACATGAAGCACGCCACGACGAACAGGGTAAGCGGAATTTTTATTATGTCCTTTCCGTACCGGGTGACTTCGATCATTGTGGTATTGCCTACATGGAATGCCTTCGCGATGAAGCCCAGCGCGGAAGCGGCGAATGAAGAGGCCTTGCGGCGGACGTCGCGCTCGTCGTAGTAATAGGCGTGCGTGTCGCTTCTATTGTCAGCAGAGCGACCGCTTCTATAGTCAGATGAGCGGCCGCTTTTTTTATCGGCCGTGCGGCTGTCGCTTTTATGCGCCTGGTTGCGCTGTTTGTCTTTTTTGCTTTTTTTGGCGTTGCGGTCCGCGCCCTGCTTGCTGCTGTCGTAATAGCGATCCGACCGTTCATAGTCAATATCGGAATAATTGTCGCGGCCTGCGCCCTTGTTGCTGTCCGTTGTATAGTATGACACGCGCGGGGGTACGGTTTTCCCATTTTTTTCAAGCCATATCAAGGCGTCGAGCATATCGTCGTCCGATGAGTCAAGCGCCTCGCGCGCGTCCTCATATGTGACCCCTGCCCGCGACCTCAGCTTTTCTACCATTTCTATCGATGCCATACTAATCCTCCCGTTTCACGGCCCAACCTAGAAACCGCGAATGTATAGCATTAATATAAACCCCGAAGATTTAACGGCAATGTGAATTAAATTAAATCGCCATTAAAACAGTATGCCGTATTTAACCATTCGGCTGCGGTTTGGGTGCGCGTATTTTAATCCATTCTTAATTCAATCTCAAAGCAATATAGCGCGCGATGTATTAGAATGTATACAACAGAATTTATACTATGCGAACGAGGAGTATTATTATGAAAACACTGATATTTGTTTTGGCGGGCCTTTGCATCGGGATTTTTTTGATAGGCGGCGCATTCACTTTGCTGGGCGCGTTGTTTGCCTTTACATTCGGTATTGTGGGCACATTTATCAAATGGCTCTTCAATGTCCTGCTGACCCCGGCCGTGCTGGTGTTGATTATCATTATCCTCGCGTATAAATTAAACAAAAAATCAGCTTAAGCGATGGCCGCCTGGAGATGCCGTTTAGAGATAACTGATTTGAGATGACCGCTTAGAGATGATTGCTTAGAGATGACCGCTTAGAGATGATTGCTTAGAGATGACCGCTTAGAGATGTCCATTTAGAAATGCCCGCTCAACGCTGCAACGCCGTGCGGAGGATCATTTGCGCGGCGCTGCAAAGGGCAGCCCTGTCATTTTGGCAATCCCCCGACATGACGCCGTCCAGCAGCGTATCGAGGGCCGCCCCCAGCGCCCTTCCTGGCTTGAAGCCCAGGGCTATCAAGTCGCCACCTTTTATATTCAAATCTTTTAAAGAATAGCAATCCCCCCTGGCGATAATGGCCGCCATCCGGTTCTCGGCGGCTTCTATCGCTTCGGCTGCCTGGGTTGCTTTTTTGCATGCCCGTGCGAGCGCCCGCCGCGCGCCGAGCAGCAACCGGAGCCGCTTGGGCCCTATTTTGTGCAGCAGGCGCCTGATGGCGGCGTCGCCGGACGCGACGTCCGCGTCTCTATGCGCCAACAGCTCGACCACGTCGCCGATGACATCGCCGCTAAACCGGAGCCGCATAAGGGCGCCTCGGGCATCCGCAGGCGCAACGCCCCACAACAGCAGCGAGGCGCGCAGCGCGACGCATGGCGCCGACGCGCCAACCGCGCGGGCCATTATCTTCCGCGTGCGACCGTCCAGCTCCGGGATCAGTAGGCAAAATATGTCAAAAAACTCCATAAGCACAGCCTCGGCGCCCGCGCCGTCACCCGCCAGGATGCCCGTCAGCTCCGCGCACACGCGCTCAGCCGCGATATTTTTTAGGCTGTGCTCGAGGCCGCGCATGGCCGACGCCGTGCGCTCTTCGATGTTAAATGATAGCGTCGACGCGAACCTGAGCGCGCGCATTATCCTCAGGGCATCCTCCCCGAAGCGCTCGCGCGCGTCGCCGACGCACCTGATGACCTTGCCGTCCAAGTCCGCCCGCCCGCCGAAATAGTCTATCACGCCGCAATCGTGCCTATATGCGAGGGCATTTATCGTAAAGTCCCTGCGGCGCAGATCTTCGCGCAAATCCGGCGCGAAGATGACCGTGTCGGGCCTGCGGTTGTCGGAATACTCGCCGTCCGTCCTGTAGGTGGTGATCTCGACGGGCGCGGGCGCGTCGCCGACGAATACGGCGACCGTCCCATACTTTGCCCCGTGCGTCAACTGCCTGTGGCCATAAAAGACGTGCGATATCTCGAAAGGCTTGGCGTCCGTAGCTATGTCCCAGTCCTTGGGCGCCGCGCCGAGCAGGCTGTCGCGCACGCAGCCCCCCACGGCATAGGCGCCGTACCCGCCCGCGCCAAGCGCGTCTATAGCATATTCAATGTAGTCCGGCATCTCAATACGCGTATGCATAGGTATGTCCTGTTGTGGGCCCGTTTTGTAGAATATAATACAATAAATATTAAGACAGCGCTAGAAACAAGCGCTATAATAGATCATAATATAATACAAAATTATGCAAAAACAGGGGTGATTCAATGAGCGAAGCAATGGGTTCCATAGAAAGGGTAATGGCCACGCTGTCACACAGCGAGCCGGACCATGTCCCGGTATACCCGATACTCAGCGGGGTGACGCGCAACCTGGTCGGGGCGGATTACAAGACATGGGCGACCGACGCCGGGGTCTGCACGGACGCCTTTGTCAAAGCCGCCCGCGAGTTCGACATTGACTGCCTGGTCACGCTGGTGGACCTGTCCATCGAGTGCGACGCCTGGGGGCAGGAGATCCTATATCCCGAAAACGAGGCGGCCCACCCCAACTACAACAACTGCGTAATTAAAGAGATCGAAGACTACGCGAAGATTGAAAAAGTCGACTACCGCACGTCAAAGCGCATGATGTTCCACATCGAAGTGTGCAAAAACCTCGTCGAGCAGGTGGGCCAGGACAAGCCCATTGTGGCGTTCGTCTTCGGGCCGCTGGGCGTGCTGTCCATGCTGCGTCACCAGCAGGAGATGTACATGGACCTGTACGACGACCGCGACGCCGTAAAGAGGGCGGCGGCGGCGATCAACGATACATTAAAAGACTATGTGAACGCGCTCATCGACACCGGCGTCCACGCCGTCATGTTCGATACGCTGTACTCGTCGGGCTCCATCATGTCCAAGGCCATGTGGACGGAGATGGAGGGCGGCCTCGTCAAGGAGCTGGCCGATATATGCCACGAGCGCAAAGTGGCCGTCATGATCCACAACTGCGGCCAGAAAATCTACTTTGACGCGCAGATAGAGTCGATGAACCCGATAGCCATCTCGTTCCTGTACCCCCCGGACGACTGCGCGGACCTGGCGGAGTGCAAAGCAAAATACGGTGGCAAGATAACGCTGATCGGGTGCGTGCCGCCGGTTATGACCGTCACGGCGACCGACGAGGAGTGGGACGCGTATTGCAAAGAGCAGATTGACATCATGGGCAAGGGCGGCGGCTACATGCTTGCCACCGGCTGCGAGTACCCGGCCAACGCGCCGTTCGACCGCGCCCGCCGCATGATTGACATAGCGAAAACCTACGGGCGTTACAATAAAGCGCCATGACATCCGTCGATTTGGTGACCGGGCTGCTCGGCGCGGGCAAGACGACATTCATTAAAGAATATATAGGGTACCTAAAGCGAAGGGGCATTGACCCGGTTGTGATCGAAAACGAGTTCGGGCGCGAAGGCGTCGACACGGCCATGCTGCGCGATACCGGCGCGCCCGTCTCCGAGCTGACTGGCGGGTGTATCTGCTGCGGGCTTAAACTGGATTTTATCCGCGCATTGGAGGAGCTGTCGGGCGCGTTCGAGCGCATTATCGTGGAGCCATCGGGGGTATTTACCCTCGGCGATTTTTTTGAGGCCATGTCCGCTCCCGCTATAAAACGGTGCTGCGTGGTCGGCGGCGTCGTGACCGTGGTGGACGGCTCCGCGCAGCGGCACGACGCCGAGGAGCGCGCATTGTACGAAGCGCAGGTGCGCGGGACGGGGGCGATACTTTTAAACCGGGGCGCGACGTGCGAAACATTCGGCTCGGGCGCGCCCGTCTTTATCGACGGCGGGCTGACTGACGACGGGCTGTATGAAGGCGGGCTGTCAGACGGCGATATCGAAAAAATTATAGCCGCTGCGTCCGCCGGCGGGGCGGGCTATGTCAAGGCGGAGATCGACCACGCGCGCATTTACCAGAGCTGCTCGGTGCAGATTGGCGGGCAGTTTTCGCATGACTCGGTGGAGCAAGCCGTCCGGCGCCTGTTCGCGCCTGAGTTCGGCGAAGTCCTGCGCGTCAAAGGCACCATCGGGGGCGTGATGGCAAACGCCACAAACAGCGCCGTCGAGCTGTCGCGCGGCGGCGGCGAACCCATGCTCAACATCATAGGCCGCAAGCTAAACCGCAAAGCCATCCTCCGCTCGCTCTCCGACGCGCTCCCCCAATGACGCATTCCCGTAGCACTCCATAACATGCAAAGTTACTGGTCAGAGGGGTGTCTATCGATGACGATTTTCGTAGGGACGACCGCCTCCGTAGGAGGCGTTCCCTCGGTCGTCCGTGTAAAAAATGCTAGCCGCATAATCGGACGACCGAGGGCGGTCGTCCCTACAATTATCCATGTCAATATAAACATGGTGTGACCAGTAACCATGCTTAAAAATATACATAGAATATACGTAAATATATAGAACATATGTTTGACATATGTTTGCAAATATGATAACATTCGCTCGTAGGGGCGAACAGTGTTCGCACGCGTGGCATTCGTGCCGTTGCGGGCGATTATTATATACCCTGCGGGTTATGTTTACATTAATCAGGTAGTCTATGGTGTTGGAGGGCGTTGATGGACATTTTCGGCAAGCTCAGCGTGCTGACAGGCGCGGCAAAATATGACGTCGCCTGCACGTCCAGCGGCGTCGACAGGGCCGGCGCGAAGGGGTCGCTCGGTAACGCGGTGGCTGGGGGCATATGCCACAGCTTCTCTGCCGACGGCCGCTGCATCAGCCTACTGAAAATCCTCATGACCAACCAATGCGTGTACGATTGTAAATACTGCGCCAACCGCATATCAAATGACGTCCCGCGCGCCACCCTGGACCCGGAAGAGCTGGCCGCGCTCACCATCGCGTTCTACCGCAGGAACTATATAGAGGGCCTGTTCTTGAGCTCCGGCGTATTGAAGGACCCCGACTACACCATGGAGCGTATGATACGCTCGCTGGCCATACTGCGGGCGGAGCACCGCTTTAACGGCTATGTCCACGCCAAGGCCATCCCCGGCGCGTCCGAGGCGCTCATAACCAGGCTCGGTATGCTCGCCGACCGCATCAGCGTCAACATAGAACTGCCTACGGAGCGGAGCCTGAAGCTACTCGCGCCCGACAAAGACCGCGAGTCGGTCATACGCCCCATGGGTTTCATAAAGGAACGCATGGCTCAGGCACGCAACGAGCTCGCACTGTTTCGCAATGCCCCGCGCTTCGCCCCTGCGGGCCACAGCACGCAAATGATCATCGGGGCGTCGCCCGACTCCGACTATCAGATAATCCGCCTGGCGGAGAGCCTGTACGACAAGTTCCGCTTAAAGCGCGTGTTTTACTCCGCGTATGTCCCAATGGGCAGCCACGAGCTGCTCCCAGTGGGGCAGCCCCCTCCGCTGCTGCGCGAGCACAGGCTGTACCAGTCCGACTGGCTGCTGCGTTTCTACGGCTTCAAGGCATCGGAGATACTAGACGCCGAGGGGCAGAACCTGTCGCTCGCCGTGGACCCAAAATGCAACTGGGCGATCAACCACTTGGGCAGCTTCCCAGTAGAGGTGAACAGAGCGGATTATGAGGAACTGCTGCGGGTGCCCGGCATCGGAATGATATCCGCAAAGCGGATAGTCGCCGCCCGGCGCAGCGCAAACCTAACATTCGAAGACCTAAAAAAGCTGGGGGTCGTGCTAAAGCGCGCCGTTTACTTCATTACCTGTTCGGGAAAGTCCATGTACGGGCTCGCCCTCAACGAAAAATCCATTTATTCGAACCTTGTCTCAGGCTCGCGCCGCGAGGCACTAAAAGCCAGCGAGGCGGGCGCGCCGTACCAGTTGTCATACCTTGACAACGACGCGGCGGCCATCGGCGGCGGGGCGCAGTTCCCAGAACTGCTGGCGCTGGATGACAAGGCAAGTGAACGGGCGCCGAGCAGGTTTATAGAAACAGCGCACGACATAGCTTCGGACGCTACTCAAGTATCGGCACAGACGCAGGCGCCTGCCCAAGAAGACATACAAATGTCGCTGACGGGGCAGATGTAATAATGTGATATTGTGAAAATATGGACGAGAGTGTAATACATATAATAGACGGCAGCTTCGAGGGACTGCTCACGTCTGTTTTTGAAGCGTATGCGGACAGGCTGTTCCCTACGGGCATATACGACGGAGGCGGTTATCAGCAGTCCCTGTGCGAGTCCCCGCGCGTGATCACAACAGACTCCGCCAAGGCCGGGCGCGTGCTGGACGGCATCGTAGACAAGCTGGGCGCCACCATTTATAGGAACATCTGGACTGCGTACCTTTCGTGCGACCCGGAGCGCTACACTAAGATTATGCGCTTTTTAAAACTGGCGTTCGCCGAGGGCAGGGGCGTCACGGAACGGCTCACCGACCCTGCGGTGTTCGACATATTCGCGATTTGCCGCAACGTCGGCAGGGAGACGGGCAAGCTGGCCGGTTTCATACGCTTCTCCGTCATGGAAAACAATGTGCAGTTCGCGCAAATAACGCCGGAGCACAACCAGATACCGCTACTGATGCAGCACTTCGCGGACAGGCTCATGGACATCCCGTTTGTGATCTACGATTCCGGGCGGCACATCGCCGGCATCTACGACACGAAGGAGTGGCACGTGGCGGACGCACACGGGTTAAAGATGCCCGACCTGGCGGCGGACGAGGAGCAAATTCGAGAGCTCTGGAAGACGTTCTACAAAACAATCGCTATCGAGGCCCGCCTCAACTATAAACTGCAGCGCAACCACATGCCTCTGCGCTACCGCCGCAACATGACGGAACATGTATAAACACCTACGCACCGACTTCATTATAGATATTAATAATCCATTTAAATATTAATAGTCCATGATGCGTTCGCGGTAGTCGGCTTTCAGATCCGCCATCATGTAGGACACAAGCCTGTCCAGTATCACAGCGGCCTCGGCTTCGGTCAGCTCCCTCAGCGGGTTGATGTTGCCCCTTTCGTCGCCGCGCAGGAGCCCTATCTTCTGCGCTACATACAGGGCATCCCTCGCGTACGCCGGTATCCCGACGTCGTCCGCGTACTCGGTAATTGCGCCGTGCGCGCTGGCGACGGCCTCCAGCCCCAGCGCCCGTATCAGCGTGACGGCGGCGTCAGCGACGCGCACCCTTTGGTTCGGGCGGAACTCCAGTTTGTCTATGGGCCCCATCAGCCCCCTGGCGAACGCTTCTTCGATTTGCGCATAGTACACATGGTCGGCCGGCACGTCGGTAAAGCTCGGCGCCGGGGCCTGGGCGCGCCCCTGCCGCGTGCCTCCTGTCGTCCTGCGCTGCCTGATGCTCGGGTCTTCCGGCACGGGCTTGGCCGCTGCGACCAGCGCGGCTGCGAAGCCAGCGCGCGTGATGTATTGATCGGGAACATATTCCGAAGGCCTGGACGACAGAATTTCGAGGCCGAACAGCTTGGAGATTGCCTCCTCCGCCCAGTGGCCGTTTATTTGCCTCAAATCCGGCGATACCAGCCGCTTGACGGAGGGGAACATGCTTATCTGCGTGCTGTCCGTGTACCGCTGCAGCCTGTCCGTGGCGACGCCCGCCGCGTCGAACTCCGGCAGGCGCGCGGAGAACTCCAGCACATTGTCGTTGCGGCGCGTCTCCAAAAAGCCGCCCCGGAAGCTGATAGCCTGCGGTTCGTTCTCCACATAGCGCAGATCCGTGATGATCGACTGGGATCGGCGCACGTTCGCGGAGCCGGACCACAGCTCCCGCACCCCGCTGTCGCCCGTCGTCATAACGCTCTGGGTGTAATCGATCACATAGTCCATATCCTCAATGTCGGCGCTGCCCCACGCCTGGTCGAAACCGTAGAACTGCCCCGTCGCCTCGACGGTCAGGTAGTCCCCGCTGGACGACGTCACAGCGCCGCCGCCGACCTCGTAGTGCTTGCGGTACCATGTGTTGCCCGAATAATAGTGGACCGCCGGCCTCTCGTCTATCAGGCTGGTCCTGGCGAAGTCCATGCGCCGTAGCGTGTATGTCTGGTTGGCCGTGACGATCTTTTCGGACGGCTCGCGGGTGAGTACGGTCTGCGTCACGGTCTGCCCGTTCCCCTTGGCCTCGCTGGTCGTCTCGTATTGGATGTCGCGCGTGAGCTGTATGGCCCGGGCGTCGCTACTCAGTTTGTACGAGTACGCGGACGTCGTCCTCCCGTTGCTCTCGCTCTTTGAGATTACCAGCGTCCCTTTGAGCAGCACGGGCGACCCGGTCACGAACACGTATTCCTGAAAATCGTGGACCGTCCGCCCCGGGGCTTCCCCGGACGAGACGCCCGAGCCGTCGAACCCGCCGACGCCGTCGCGCGCATATACCACAGCGCCCGGCGCAGGGAAAATACAGCACAGCAAGAAGCAAAGAGCCATAACCAACGATGCCGCCGATGCCGACGCCGCCGACACCGACGATGCCCCCGGCGCCGGCGCGACCCGTTTTTTATGCCTGTATTTCATGCCACGAACCTCCCGTTAAATCAGTTCTCGATTATTATAATGTACCCTGTGCCAGAGACAGCGGTGTCGGACTTTATCACGCGCACCGCGTCGGACTTCCGTATGGCAGACGGGGCGACGGGCATGCTGTTCTTGATGATCAGCGTGTTCGGCGCTATGACTACAGCCGTGTCGCCCTTCCTCTGCGTCCATGAGAATTTGGCGCGGTCGTAGTACGAGACCCAACCGATAGTCATGCCGTCCGGCTCGGACATCGCGGCGCCGTCCTCGTCCAGCTCGACCCCATCGACGCTGACGACCGTCCCCCGTATGTTCTCGATCCCGTACGGCGCAGTGCTGATGGCCAGCGCGTCCGTGCCGTCGGAGAGCACGTAGACGGTGCGCGGCGGGTCCGTATAGTCGTACTGCCCCCTGCCGTCGAACATGTTGAGCTGCGTGGCCCCTCCGGAGGTCAGGAACAGCGTGTCGAATGTCAGCGAGAACGTCTTTGGCGTGTTCGCGTACTTCCACTCCGTCCCGCCCAGCTCCAGCTCGGAAAAGGATTCCAATGTGAACTCTTTGTGCAGGACGACATTGGATATCCGCCCTCTGTATATGCGGACGCGCGTGTTGTCAGCCCTGCCGCCGATTTCGACCACTTCGGCCCTCATACGCCCCGTCGCGTCCTCGCGGCTGGCGACGACATAGGCGAGGTCGTCCTGCTCCACCGCCGCGCCGCTGATTAATAAGCCGTCCTTAATGATGATGGAAAAGTCTCCCAACGCTATGTCGCCAGGCCCGTTCGCCAGGCTAAAAACGCCCGTGGAGCGCCTAATGCTCCTTATGGCGCCGTCGTATAACTGCTCTTTGTCGTCCGCGCCCCTGACGCTGATCTGCGCCGCTACCTCCACGCCGCCGTAGTCGTTCATGACGGCTATGTACACCTCGTTGTCGCGCAGCAGCTTGTTGGCGCCCGCCGGTGTGACAAGCGTGTTCCCCATATATATGCGCGTTTCGGCGTCGATGTTGACGGCGTCGAAGCCCTTCCTGTCCGCCCATTCCCACCGACCCTTTACAAGCTTCTGCACGTTGTACACGACGGCCTTCTTCGACATCTCGTCAAAGCGCGACAGCACCGCTTTGTAGACATTGCCGACGCGCCCCCGGTCGCCCTCGTGCATTATCGTCACCTCGCGCACTACCGTGACGCCTGCCAGGTCCTGCAGCAACACGCGCACGGAGGCGCCCGGTACGAGTGCGGACTTTCCCGCCAGCCGATAGTCCTTGAAGTACATGACGTCAGCGCCCAGCGGCAGGCTGAACGCCGCCTCGGAGGCGCCGCCTGACGCCTTCCCGGGCGGATTGCCGGACGCGCTCCCGGATGTATACCCGGATGCGTCCTCGTCGAACCGGATGACCAGGGAGTCGGCCAGCACGGAAATGACTGTACCGTAGCGTTCTTTGTAGTTGGTGACCGCGCTGATCGCCGTAAGCTCGCCCGACCCGTCGAAACGCACGAACGCGGAGTCCCCCGCAGAGAGCGCGTCTAGGGAGGCGGCCACGCCATCTTTCATAACGTCTACGGCCATCGCGTCCGAGTAGTTGTATATCATCAGCTCCGGCCGCTCGCCCTCCCTGCCGAGCGAGCGAACGGCAGTGCGGTCGCCCGACTCGCTATACATGGAGACATAGCCCAGCACGGGGTTGTTCTCCTCGATGATCCCCCGCGCGACGCCCGGCTCGCCCAGGTGGTAGCTCAACATGACGGTCTCGATGTAGAACAGGCTGCGGAAATCCTCCACGCCGATGATAACGACCATGCCCGTCTGCAGCGCGCCAATGTCAACATGGGCGCCGTTCGAGCGGACGGCGACGACTTCGCTGTATATGTATTCCGCCGAAAGCCGGAGCAGCTCCTGCGGCGCTTCGGCGGCGCGGTACAGGCTGTTCGCGTCCGGGTACTCCAGCGGGAAAATCTGCGTGAACGCGATCCTGCGGTTCACGTGGTCGATGCCGTCAATCTGCGCGAGTACATAGGCCCTGGCGGCCACGCCTGCGCCGCCCCCGGCGCCGCCCGCTGCTCCAGGCAGGATCTCCATGTACCGTATCTCGTCGCGGCGCCCCGGATAGCGGTTCCGCGACGAGATATAGCGCACCCTGTCGCCCGTCTTGAGCACGGTCTCGTCCTCGAGCAGCCCCCCGGCATTGACGACCAGCCCCGTCTCCCGCCTCCCGGCGGACGCGGCGCCGGCGCTGTCGCCGACCGCTATCTCCGTCGTTATGACGTCCAACCGCCCTATCTGGTTGCGGATGTAATAATTGGCCCGCATGAGCTCCGCGCCCGCGCCCTCCGGCGCTGCGGCGACGTCCGTCTCTATCCTCTCAATGGTCCCTGTCGACTCGACAAAGCCGTTTTTCGCGAACACGAATTTCGACGCGTTTTTAATGACCTGCGCCGCTTGCTCTCGCGTCAGCCCGTCGCGCGGCATGAACCGCCCCAGTGCGTCCCCGCTCATGATCCGCTCGCGCAGCACCGCTTCCACATAGGGGACGTACAGGCTGTCGACGCTCTGCCAGTCGGAATAGTTCGTGAAAACCGACTCCTGCCCCCTGACGGGTGGTATGTCCAGCGCGCGCGCCAGCCAGTATGCGAACTCCTGGCGCTGCGCAACCGCTCCGCTCCGGAACGGGGATAGGGCCTGCGCCTGGGCGCTGCCCGTCGCCGCCTCATATTCCAGCGCGGATATAAGCCCCATGTCTGCGGCGACGCGCAGGGCGCCGTTGATCCAGACGGCTTCCGCGCCGGACGCCGCCCTCCCCGCCAGGCGTTCCGCCGCTTCAATCGCCTCGCCGGCCGCCTGCGCTTCGCCCTCCAGCCCGGCGGCCCGCACCGCGAGCGCGAGCGCCTCACCCTTGGTCATGACAACCGAGCCATAGTACAGCGGCGCCCCGAAGCCCTTCACGATGCCCAGCGCCCCGCTCTCGTATATCGCGTCGCGCGCCCACGACCCGCCGATGTCCTGAAAATCGATGTTGAACAGGACATCGAGGTAGTCGCGCGAGCCGACATAGTTGTTCAGCGCGCGCTCCGTCGTCCTGCCCGGGGCACCAGTGGTAGCGGTTGCAACCACGGCAGCGCCTGCGGCTGCAACCACGGCAGTGCTAGAAGCCGAAGCCACGGTAGCGCCTGCGGTTGCAACCACGTTAGCGGCTGCAGCCGCGGCAGCGCCCGCAGGCGGGCGCCCAAAACACATCGCCAGGGCGCACAGCGCCGCTGCCGCCCTCTTAGCCGGAACATATATATGATATCGCCGCATGTACATCCCTCGTCACATAACGATTTAAACTCGAAGGGGCGAAACCGCCCCGCCTGAAAGTATAGATATAGAATAATTATCGGTTAAAAGGCTCAATTATATTATTTTAACGCACAAAAAAAGCCGCTGCTGTACGCGCGACCCCGGCCCTCTGTCTATTTTTAATTTATGACGCCATGTTTAGATGCCAATTACTAAACTACATTATAGCGATAGCGTTAAACTATATTAAAGCGTTTTAAACTATATTAAAGCGTTTTATAGTAATCGGCGTTACGGCTCATGCGTCGCGCGCCGATTCGCGAATCTCCATGATGACGTCGCTGAACACGCGGCGCCCGTCGTCGATAGCCATTTCGTACCCCAGGCGGATGGCGCCGCCGTGCTCGCCGATGTCGATCTCCACGTTGCTCGCCGTGATGTTGACCGTGAACGAGCCGTAGCCCGTGTCATAGTGCGACTGGTGCTTCTTCCCCTGCTCGAATATAAACTGCGAATTGACGGCGCCGAAACGGACGAGCGTGAGTATATCGCCCGAAGCCTCTATCGTCGTCGTAGTCCCGTCCATCCCCGTCGTCTCGCTCTCCTGGTACGATATGTAATGGGAGTCCCCCATCTTTTTATATGTGCCCTCTGTCACGAGTTCCATTACATCGGGCTCCATGCCCTCGTTTATCTGCAGCCCGATCATGGAGACGATCACGTTTCTATCCATTACGGCAACCTGCTTTCGTATTTGTCGATGTCCAGCTTTTGGACGCACGCGCCCGCCGGCTCGCCCAGTATGGCGCCGCACAGCGGCTCGAACTTCTCCGGGCTGTCGCTCGTGTAAAAACGGATTTGCGGAGATACCTCGCCTCTGCTCCCGCCCTCGCCTCCAGCCTTGCCTGCGCCTCCACCTTCGCTCTCGCTCCCGACCCCGCCTCCACCCTCGCTCTCGCTCCCGGCGCACAGCCCCAGCGCACCCAGCCTGGCGGACACCTCCGCCGCCACCGCCTGCGCGGAGCTGACGAGCATAATACCCCCGCCAAGGGCCGCACTGATGACGCCCCCCAGCAGCGGGTAATGCGTGCAGCCCAGCAAAAGCACGTCTATCCCCGTTTCGCGCAGCCCTCCCAAGTACTCCTCCGCGATGATGCGGGCGGACACGTGATCCCACCACCCGGGGCCCTCTTCGGCGATGGGCACGAACAGCGGGCAGGCCTTTGCGAACACCTGTATATCCGGATCCGTCTCACCGAGCACGTCCACGTACACCCCGCTCGCTATGGTCGCCGCAGTGCCGATGACGCCAACCCTGCGGTTGCGAGTGGCGCTCGCTGCTGCCGCGGCCCCCGGCCTGATGACCTCGACCACCGGGACGCCGAGGCCGCCCAGCGCGCCCGCGACGGGCCCGTACGCGCATGCGCTGGACGTGTTGCACGCTATGACGAGCAGCTTAACGCCGACTTCCAAAAAGAACCTGGTGTTTTGAAACGTATAGCGCCGCACTGTTTCGGGGGATTTTACGCCATAGGGCGTCCGCCCGCAGTCCCCGAAATATACGATGCTCTCGTTGGGCAGGATGCGGCGGATCTCCTTGAGGACCGTCAGCCCCCCAAGCCCCGAGTCAAAGACGCCAATCGGCCTGTTATCCATTGCGCACCTTGCTATATATTTCGCGCACGTTCAATTGGGACCGGCCCTGCGGCTCGGCCTCCCCGCCGTTGCCGGGGATGCCCATGTTGTTGATGTACGACGCGAGCGCGTCGGCGTTGGACGTTATGTTATTCAGCACGCCCAGGTACGGCTCCGCCTGCTCCGTCTCGCGCTTGAAGCTGTACCGGAAGTAATGGTCAATCTCGCTCCACGCCTCCTCGAACAGCGTCCGGACCTGGACCTCCGCCACCATGTCCTGGCGGCCGAGCTTGATCAGCAGGTGGTAGTGTATGGAGCGGTAGCCGTGCCTGTGCTCGTTGAGCTCGCAGCCCATTTCGGCGTACTTGCTGAGCAGCGACTCGGGGTCGCCCTTTTTATAGTTCGCCCTGGGCGCCGTGTAAAAGTCCCAGTTTTCGGCCAGGAACCGGTGTACTTCCACCCAGTTCTCCTTAAACAGGTGTAGCGCGCGAAGGCCAATCAAATCCTTGACGTTTTTTTCGTAGTCCTTGAATGTGGCCAGGAAAGCCGGCTCCTGGGCCGATTTCCTGATTATTTTTTCTATTAGGTGCTCCTTGTCCTTCACCCTGTACTTGATGGAGTGGATGGACTTTTCCTTGTTCATCAAATCCGCCAGGAACCGCGCCGTGTCCTCATACATGGGCAGCCTGCTGCTGTACTCCTCCAGTATTACCATTAAATCGTCCCAGTTCATGCCGAGTTTTTCGAATTCCTTCTCGTCGATGCCATATTTTTCGAAAAAAGCAGTTTTGTCCATGAATACCCTCTCATATTGTCATTGTGCATATATCGTCATTTAAAGATAGTTATTTCGTTTATTTCACCTATATCGTCTAATTCGTCTAATTCGCCTATTTCGTCTATCTCGCCTATTTCGTCTATCTCGCCTATTTCGTCTATCTCGCCTATCTCGCCTATCTCGCCTATTTCGCCTATATCGATTAATTCGTCTATTTCGTCAATTTCGTCATCGTCATTTGTTATGTCTTCAACAGCGGTTTTTGCTAAATGATTTTCGAGCGCCGGAGCCCCTCGATAGCGAGCCGAGCGAGCGCCGCAGACAGTCCGCCCTGCGCTATGTTGACCGGGAGCTCCGCCACGGCGGCGGCCAACCCAAAGGTGCGATCAAACAAAGACAGTACAACCGCTTCCGCGATAAAATAGCCCACTACCATAACGCACGCTCCGGACGCCAGCGCCAGCGCCAACGCGGGCTTTTTCGCGCCGCCGCCGTTGACTGGCCCCCTGCCGGAGAGCCTACCCGCGACGTACCCTTCGACACCCTTGACGACCAGCGTGATCGGCGCGAATATATAGCTGCCCGTCAGTATGTCGGCCAGCGCGGAGCCGACGGCGCCGGCAAACGCCCCGGTGTAGCTGCCGAACAGCACGCCGGCCGTCAGCACCACGGTGTCCCCGAGGTTGAAGTAGCCCTGGGCAAACGATATCGGTATCTTCGTAAAGGCTGTCGCCACGACCGTCATTGCGGCCAGGACCCCGGCTATGGCTATCCGCCTGATGCCGGCGAGCGGCTTTGGTTCACCTTTAATACGCATTTTGCTTCACATCGAGGGATTTGGCCGTCAGGCTCACTTCGCGGATATGGAGCGACGTCTGCCTGTCCATCTCCGCCCTGATGAGCTTGGCGGTCCCGGCCAAAACGGCGCGAATCCCGACGCCGTATTTTATGCACAGCGACATCGCGATGTCGAGCCTGTTTTCCGCGAAGTCGACGTTGACGTCCATCACCCCGGCCACGCCCGCCGACTTCATTGCGACGCAGGCTGCCAACTGCTCCAGCGCGGACCTGGATATGGAGTACCCGCCCAGATAGCTGAACGTCGGCCGCACGACCGTGCGCTCGCCGGCGCCGGCGCCAACGCCCGTACCCGCGCCCGCCTTTTTCCCCCTCCTCACCAAATGGCGCAGCGGCGCGAGGAAATATCCGGAAAACTCCTTTTTCAGAGCGAATGTCGGCGCAGGTATCACATGCTTCCCCTCTGATCTGCGAACGGCGCGCGCTGCTTCGATGTCGCTGTCCGAAACCATGTCCCCGATATCGATATACATATCGATCGGCGGTAGTTTCAGGCGCTTGGCAATTTCGTCGACCATATGGGCCGACGTGCCGAGGATCATCACAGACTGCGCGCCCGACCCTGCGAGCGCCTCGCCCACCTGCTCTGCATGGCTCTGCTCGGTATACAGCGCCCTCCTGACAGACGCTATGCGCGAAGCCTCCCGTTTGGCCGACGAGCCCGCCAGCACGCGGTTCTCCCGTATCAAAAGGCCGTCATCTAAAATATATGAAACGCCGAACCGTCGCGCCACGTCGAGCGCGTGATGGCTCTTGCCCGTCCCGCTCGGGCCCACAAACCCATATACCGTCAATTCGCCCCCTGCCGCAAAAACGCCACGGAAGCGCACGCGCACAATAGGAAACATTCTGCATGGCGTCCGTGGTACGGCCCAACCCTTTATTGTTTCTTCACCTATATATAATATATCAATTCGTTTCTCTTTTCAACGCGTCGGCCGCCTGTGCGCCTGTTCGAATTATCAATAAATTTTCTATGACTATTGACATATAGACACAATGTAATTTACGTGCATGTATTATCATGATAAAATCATACACTGACCGATAGAGGGTCGACAGCGGGCCGACTGCGGACGATCCGTGCGCTTGGCTTGCATTAATAATTTGCCGGAGGGCCTTTTGTATGGCACATGGTAAAATGAAAACTGCCGTCATGACGGGCTTGAAAAAAATTGAAATCGCCGAGGCGCCCATCCCCGACCCCAAGGCAGGGCAAGCGCTCGTGAGGATCGAATGCGTGGGGATCTGCGGCTCGGACCTGCATTATTTCGAGGCGGGCAGGCTCGGGTACCGCATAGTAAAGCCGCCGTTCATACTCGGGCACGAGGCGTGCGGCGTCGTCGAGGCGGTGGGCGAGGGCGTCTCGAACGTGAAGCCGGGCGACCGGGTCGCGCTTGAGCCGGGCAGGCCCTGCGGCGTATGCGACTTTTGCCGTAAAGGCCTGTACAACCTTTGCGGCCAGGTGGCGTTTTTCGGCTCGCCGCCGACCGACGGCGTGTTCCGCGAATACGTCGCGTACGATGCGAGGCTGTGCTTCCCGCTGCCGGACAATATGACGGCGATTGAGGGCGCCATGGTCGAGCCGCTGGCGATTGGGCTCTACGCCGCGCTGCGCTCGGGCGCCGGGATTGGGAAAACCGCCGTCGTCACGGGCGCCGGGTGCATCGGGCTCATGTCCATGCTGGCCTTGAAAACGACCGGGGTTTCCCGCGTGTACATAACGGACATCGAGCAAAAGCGCCTGAACAAGGCGGCGTCCCTTGGCGCGAGCGCCGTCATAAACGCAAAGGAGCATGACACCGTCGAGGAAGTCATTCGCCTGACGGGCGGGGCGGGCTGCGACCTTGTCATCGAGGCGGCAGGTACGGAGATAACCACTGTCCAAGCCATACGGATGACAAAAAAAGGCGCTGTGATAATGCTGATTGGCCAAACGGCGGACGGAGAAATCAAGCTGCCCATCACCGACGCGATAGCGAAGGAGCTCACGTTCATGACGATATTCCGCTACAGGCACGCCTTCCCGCTTACCATCGAAGTCATTTCAAGCGGGGTGGTAAACGTAAGGGAGGTCGTCACGCACGTCTATTCGTTCGGCGACATACAAGAGGCTTTTGAGCAGAGCCTTAGCGACAAGGCCAACATTGTAAAGTCAGTCATTAAAATTAGTTGAAAAAAAATGGCTGGTCCACGCAAAGATCGAGGGCGGCCGATGTTGGCCGCCCCCCTGTAAATTGAAACTGATTTTTTCTTTTGCATTTTTCCGGTTGCCGCCAACCGGTTTTCATTTGTCTTTTTGCTCTTTGGTATTTTGCGAGGCGTTGCTTTTGTAATTTAAGATGAAATCTAAGCATTAGTACATTTGCAAACTTCATCTTTAGTGCTCTATATACTCTATATCGTGTAACGCATCCGAACTAATCAATACATGTTGTATGACACATCATATTGTATCACTAATTTTTTTCTTGTCAATATATAGATAAATATTTTTTTTACAATTTTGATATACTATTTACATTAAAAATAGGGAGGATTGACATGGATACAATGCAGGCGATTTTTGGACGCTACAGCTACCGGGGCATGTACAAACCGGAGCCCGTGCCGCGCGAGACGTTAAAAAAGATAATGGAAGCGGGCCTGGCCGCGCCTTCTGGGTGCAACACGCAAACGACGAGCCTGATCGGGCTGGACGACGCTAGGCTGATCGGCGCCGTGTCGGCCAGCCTGGACAGCCCGCACTTCGCATCGGCGCCGGCCGCTGTGTGCGTTCTGACGCAGCGCATCCCCGGCTACGCCGACGTTTACTTCAATGTGCAGGACTACGCCGCCGCGATCGAAAACATCCTGCTGGCTGTCACGGAGCTCGGTTATGCCAGTTGCTGGATAGAGGGCCAGGTGACGGGCGATGCGAAGACGCAGGCGGACATGGCGGCGGCGCTGGGCGTCCCGGACGGCTATGAGGTAGTCGCGTACCTGCCCATAGGCGTTCCCGCAAAAGACGGCCCCCGCGCGTCAAAAAAGCCGTTCGAGAGCCGCGCATGGTTCAACGGCTACGGGAAGTAATAGGCGCCGCCAGTGCAAAGCGGTTATTTATAGCTTAAATCGGCGCCCTCATGGCGTCGATTTTTGTGCGGCTGTCTTCCTGGTAGGCGTTCAGCTCCGTCAAGCCGTACCGCGTGGCCAGCTCTTTTACGCTCGCCCTGCCGCTTTTGGAGCGGAGAATGAACCACTGCTCGCGCCAGTAGTCTTTCTCCATTTCGATGTCTGCGCCACATTCGCCGATGAGCTTTTCCGCTTTGTCCTGGTTGAAGTTGTAATGGAATATGCGCCTGTCTAAATCCAGTGTATGCTCCATGACGCATGCGCCATCTTCGCCGACACCGTTGCCGCTACCGTTGCCGCCACCGTTGCCGCTACAGTCGCCACCACTGTCGCCCCCGCCGTTGCAACCACTGTCGCCGTTACCGCCCCCGCCGGACCGGTATACGATCTCCCTACCGTCGATGTCGTATACGGCAGCGTCCGGCACCTGCGTACAGGTGACGATGGGGTAATGGTGGATCAGGCTGTAGGCAGCCAACTGCATCCCTGCGGAGTAAGCGCTGCTCCACACCACCATCTCCGCGCCAAGGTCATACAGGTTCTGCCAGACAGCGGGGAAGTTCGCGTCAAAACATATGGCCAGCCCGATCTTCCCGATGTCAAGCTGTGCGACGCAGTCCCCGGCGTCTGTGACGGAGCATGGCGGGTCGATGTCGAACTCGGACCAATATGGATACATTTTTCGGTACGAGGCCACCACTGTGCCTTCCCTGTTTATGACCAGCGCCGTATTCACCCTTTTCGCGTTTTCGTGGGCCATGTACAGCGGAAAGATGATGTTGGCCTGGCGTCGCGCGGCGATCTGGCATACAGCCGAAATCACGCCCGAGTCCGGCGGGAGCGCGTCCGCGTGGTTGCCGGTGCAGGTCTCTGGCAGTATCACCAAATCCAAGCCGTCCCGGATGTGTTTGTTCAAAACAGACAGCATGGCGTCCGCATCGGTTGGCGCGAACGCGATGCTCATTATATTTATCGGCTTTCCCATATTGAGCCTCCTGTAATACCCTGTTTATAGGTGATTCTAAAAGTCGCGGACGCACAATGTGCGTCCCTACATATGGTCAATCAACATTCCATATATACAAAATGTTGTAGGGGCGAACAGTGTTCGCCCGTAAAATACCAGCTTTCACAATCGTCTATGCCCTGTTTAAAATATAATAGTGATTATATGGTTTTTACATGAATAGCGCAAGCCAACCGAATGGACACACAAGGTCGGTAGGCTCAAGACGCGCGGAGGCGCGATATACAGGCTCAAGACGCACGAAGGTGCGCTATACCAGGCTCAGGACGCGCGGAGGCGCGATATACAGGCTCAAGACGCACGAAGTGCGATCGATACTTCGCGGGAGACGCGTTCGCCTGCGGCTTCGCACACGACAACGATATTGATGACTGACTGTGTTTCGTCGGCATATGAAATATGGAAGTCCGACACATCGGCTATCTTGAATGTCCCGGACGGGTCGCCCACTTGCGGGGCCGACGCGGTTTTTTCCACCAAGCGGCCGGTCCCGCCGTCCGCAGGTTCTTCGAAATAAATAAAATAATGATCGGACAGCTCCCCGCCGCCCAGGCCGCCTTCGATTTTCAACACTGGCCTGTCATTGGTGAGCGAACCCGACGGCACGATGCTGACTTTTCCTTGCGCGCTGTTTTGGCGCAGTTTCACCGTTATGTAGGATATGGCGATGCGGGCCTCGCCCTGGGCCGTTTTATCGTCCAGCACCCTTTGAAAAGCGCCCCCGCCAGCCGTGATTATCGTCAGTAAAGACGTCGCGAGAAATGCCATGAGCGTCAGCGCAATCAGGAGCTCGACGACAGAGAAGCCCGACTGCCCGCATACAAACAAAAAAACCGGATGCGAGCTTTTTTCGCGTTTTATATCTTGTTGGGTTTTTTTATTAGCCCCGTACATGCATCTACATATAAAAATAGCCGCCGATTTCATTCCGCCGCCTTTATTCCGCTACCTTTATTCCGTTAACTTTATCCAGCCACTTTCATTGTCTCTCCCGCGCCCCGACGGCTAAGACAGGGCTGCCGCCTACAATGGCGTATGAATATTCATATTTATCCGGCTTCACAATTATCTGGTAGTGCTCGCGCAGATAATCGAGGCCCGTGTCGCCAACCGCAGGCGGATATCTCCCCTCGAGGGCGTAACACTGGCGGATAGCGTCGTTTATCGCTGACATGTTCGCCAATCTTTCGCGTTCGTATATGGTTTCGCGGTACGCAAGCATGGGGGGCAGTAATACACTGAACAATACCGCCATTACGGCGATCACCACAATCAGCTCTATCAACGTAAAGCCGCCATCAAATTCGCTTAGGAAGCGACTGCCGCTTCCTAAGCCGCTTCCTAAGCGACTGCCGCTTCCGAAACGGTTGTCAAAGCGACCGTCTCTACCGAAGCAACTGCCGCTATCGAAACGACTGCTGCTTCCGAAGCTGTTGCCGCTTCCGACACAGCAGTCGCAGCGACTGCCGTCATCTTTCATGCCGCAAACGCTCCGCTCCATCTACGCCACCTCGTCCACGCTGCCGGTCGACGCGTCGTAGCGCACGACATATGTGGCGCCCCCGGCCGTCAAACTGTATACAAAACACCCGTCAGCGGTAAGCTCGCTAATGCGCCCGGCATACCGCGCGCCGGACTTCGCGTAAATCATCTCATATATGTCGCCCATTTCGGCGTTGTATGGGTCAAACCTGCCTTCGACTTTGAGCAGCTCTATGGCCGCCCCGATGACCGCCGCGTCCTGCCTGGCGCTGGTAAGCCTCGCGTCAGAGATGAGCGAGGACATCAATGGGAACAGAGCGGCTGTGAGCAGTGCGATTATCAAAACCACGACTGCCAGCTCTACCGTCGTAAAGCCGCTGTCCCGGACATAGAAACGCGAAGCGCTCGTACCACCATTCATAGCTGCCACCCTATAGCGAAGTCATCACGCTGATCATCGGCAGCATGACGGATACAATAATCAAGCCGACGACCGCGCCGAGGATAATTATCATAATCGGCTCAATCATCACCGTCAGCCGATCAATCGCCTCCTCGACTTCCAAGTCAAAAAAATTGGCGGTCCTGCCCAGCATTTCATCCAGCTCGCCCGAATTTTCGCCTACGGCTATCATATGTACGAGCAGGTTCGGGAACAGCTTGACGTCCCGTATCGGCCCCGATATCCCCCTGCCCTCGCGGATGGATTGTGCGCACGCTTCAAAGCGCTGCTCCGCCACCTTGTTGCCGATGATCCTCCGCATTATGTCCACGGCGTTGATGATCGGGACGCCGCTCTTCAATAATATGCTCATGCTCCTCGCGAACCTCGCCGTGATGATTTTGAGGCACACGTTTTTGAGTCCGGGCGCCGTCAGCTTGAAGCCGTCGATCCAATAGCGCCCAACGGCGGATTTACTAAAATACCTGATGACGACGAGCAGCGCAAGGACAAGCGCCATTATCAGCAATATATTGCCCACAAAAAAATCGCTGACGCCAATTAAAGCCGCCGTAATAAACGGCAGCCCCTCCCCCATCTGGCCGAGGATGTCCGTGAACATAGGGAGGATTTTCACGATCAACAGGACGATCACCGCCACGGTGAGGACGGCCAGTATGGCGGGATAGGTCATCGCCGATTTGATCTTTTGCTTGATTTTATAGTCCCGCTCATAATAATCGGCGAGCCTTTGCATTATCGAATCGATCGTGCCGCTGACTTCGCCGACCTGTACCATATTAATAAACATTTCCTCAAAGACGTCCGCATGCTCCGACATCGCCTCGGACAAAACGATGCCGCGCCGGAGCTGTTCGCCGACGCTGTCCAGCACGCTGTCAAGCTTTTTGCTTTCCGTCTGCCCTTTTAACAGCGACACAGCCTCGACAATCGTCACGCCTGCGTTGAGCAGCACGGAAAACTGCCGGCAAAAAACGGCGATCTCCCTCGATCCCACTTTGTTAAAAAACGTACCGTATGCGTTCAACGCCAAGCCCTGTTACCACCTCCGGTTCAAAAGCTGCGCCAGCAGTTGCGTGTCGCCAGCGCGCAGCATGGCGTCGTCCTGCGATATCACGCCCGAGATAACCAAGTCCGCGAGGTTGGACTCCATCGTCTGCATGCCTACGTTCGCGCTGGTCTGCAGTATGCTGTTGATCTGGAACGATTTGCCCTCCCGGATAAGGTTGCGGATCGCATTGTTTACGATCATGACCTCGCAGGCCACCGCCACCCCTTCGCCGTCCTTGAACGGGATCATCTGCTGCGTCACGACGCCCTCCAGCACCGTGGCGAGCTGGCTCTTGATCTGATTCTGCTGGTTAGGCGGGAACACATCGATGATGCGGTCGATCGTCATCGACGCAGAGACCGTGTGCAGCGTCGAGAAGACAAGGTGCCCCGTCTCCGCCGCAGTCAGGGCGATGGCAATCGTTTCGACGTCGCGCATTTCGCCGACCATTATGACGTCCGGGTCCTCCCTGAGCGCGGCGCGGAGCGCGTTGGAAAACGAGCGCGTGTCCGAGCCGACCTCGCGCTGCCCGACGAGCGACTGCTTGTGCTTGTGCAGATATTCTATTGGGTCCTCGATTGTTATTATGTGGCACTGCCGCTCGGAGTTTATGATGTCGATGATGCTGGCCAGCGTCGTCGTCTTGCCGCTGCCCGTGGGGCCCGTCGACAGAACCAGCCCCTTGCTCTTCCTCGCGAACGTCTTTATGACCTGCGGCAGGCTCAGCGAGTCGAACGGGGGTATGTTGAACGGCAGCGACCGGATGGCTATGCCGTACGTGTTGCGCTGCTTGTACACGTTCGCGCGGAACCTCCCGAGCCCCGGCCTGGAGAAGGAGAAGTCCACTTCCCCGAGCGTCTCGAGCGTGTCCCTCTGTTTTTCGTTTACCAGCGAGGCGACGTGCCTTTCCGCGACGGCGGGCAGTACGATTTCGGCGCCCGGTACGGATTCCAGCATGGAGCCTACCCGCATCAGGGGCTTCGCGCCGACGCCGATGTGCAGGTCGGTCGCTTTACGGTCGCACACATATACCAAAAGGGCGTCCATGTCGCCAGAATCAAGCGCGCCGCCGCCCGCCCCTGCTCCGTCGGCGCCCGGATTTACCCCGACGCTCGGATTCGCCCCGGCGCCCGGCGCCGCTCCGCCGCTCATAAATAAGGCTTTATTCAAATCATGCTCCGGCATATACAGTATTCACCAACTCCTGTATGGAAGTAGCGCCCTCGAGCACCAGCGCCCTGCAGTTTTCATACAGCGTCGCCATGCCCGCGCCTGCGGCTGCCTCCCGTATTTTTTCAGCGCTGTTCATCTGTTCGATCACATGTTTTATATTGCTGTCTATGAATAGTACTTCGTGAATGGAGAGCCTACCCCGGTACCCGATCCTGCCGCAGCGCTCGCAGCCGATGGGATCCGAGACGCAGGCCGGGCCGCCATGCCGTAAAATTTCCAGCTCGGCCCCGCTGGCATCCCTTTCCGATTTGCAAAACTCGCACAGCCGCCTGACGAGCCTCTGCGCTATCACGCAGGTCACGGCTTCGCTCAGCAGATACGGCGGTATGCCCATATCCGTCAGCCGCGTTATCGAACCGGGGGCGTCTATCGTATGCAGCGTAGAGAGTACAAGATGTCCTGTGATGGCCGCGCGCACGGCGATTTCCGCCGTTTCCTCGTCGCGTATTTCGCCGACCATGATGATGTCGGGATCCTGCCGCAAAATGCTGCGCAGGCCGCCCGCGAACGTAAGCCCCGCCTTTGCGTTTACCTGAACCTGGTTGATCCCTCGAATCATATATTCCACTGGATCTTCTATCGTAACAATATTCTTGTCCGGGCGGTTGAGCTCAGCGAGCAGGCTGTATATGGTCGTTGTCTTCCCGCTCCCCGTCGGGCCGGTCACCAACACAATGCCGCGCGGCGCTTTGATGGCGGAGTCTATCAGCTTGTTTTCGCGCTCGCTAAACAAAAGCTTGTCCCGATCGAACGCGAAACCCGAACGATCCAGTTTGCGCATCTCTATTTTTTCGCCGAACACGGTCGGCAGCGAGGAGACGCGGAAGTCAAACGTTCTGCCGCTTATGCCCATCTCTATGCGCCCGTCCTGCGGCAGGCGGCGCTCGGCTATATCCATTCCGGCCATCACTTTTATGCGCGTCGACACGGACGAATAGAGTTCAATGGGGATACTCATATTTTCGATCAAACTGCCGTCGACCCTGTAGCGGACCCTGACCCCGTCCTCAAAGGGCTCGAGGTGAATGTCGCTTGCGGACATTGCCACAGACTCGTTCAGTATGGAGTTCGTCAGCCGCACAGCCGGCGCCCCGCTGACGTCGCTTTCGGCTTCGTCCGCCAGCCTCTTGATGTCATGTGCGCTGTTTTTAGGCTGCGCGCCGCCCATCTCGGTCTTTAGGTCCTCCAATGCCTTGTTGGAACGCTGCCTCATAAAATATGAATCGATTTTTTTGGCGATTTGAGCAGGATCGGCGCTGAGCGGTATTACGGTTTTTTTAGTGATAAAGCGGATATCGTCAATGGCCTGCACATTTTTCGGGTCCGCCATCGCGACGAACAGCCTGCCCTCGCGAATCCGCAGCGGCAGCACGCCATATGTCTTTGCGATCTCGTCCGATATACAGCCTATGGCGTCCGGTTCCGCCGCGACCACTTCCAGGTCGACTGCCTTCCCCACTTCCAGGTCAACCGCATTGCCTCCATCCGGAAACAAAGCTTTCTGTGCCCCGGCGTCCATGCCCACCCCAGCGCCCAAGCTTCGCACATCCATCATTTACGCGCCCTCCACATCGTACAATCATTGAACGTCGCACAATCATTAAAAACATCGAACGTCACACAATCAATAAAACATCGCCAATTTCACCCATAACTGACATACTGTCGACGCGTCCACATCCTATCTACCACCAATAAGCGTTATTTAGTCAATGTTTAACAGTAGCCACAGCCGAAGCAGGGTCGGCGCCGGGTCGGCGCCGGGTTCAAATCGGTATTGACGAATGTTGTGATAAAGCATAAAATAATCCCAAGCCGACGCTACATACAGGATCAAAACAGACAATTTACCGATGGGCGGCGCGGCTTTTATGGAGGCTAAGTATGGCAGGATTTTTTGGTTTCTTCGACTACACCAAACCGGGGCCGGGCGTGCCCAAGGACGCCCCGCCAAAATCAAGGCTCAGGCTGTTTTTTGATGTGCTGCTGCGCAAGTTCTGGAAAATAATTCAGCTTAATTTGCTATATACGATTTTCAATATACCGGGGCTCATTTTCCTGTTCATCGGCACGCAGTTCATGTTCCCGGAGATCATGTTCGGGGACATCGAAATCGATGTGTACCTGCGTCTGATGTTCGGCGCGTTTTTTATCTGCTTCCCCATACTCTGCTTCGGCCCGGCCCAGGCTGGCATGACGTTCTGCCTCCGGAACTTCGCCCGCGAGGAGCATGCGTTCCTGTGGAGCGACTTTAAAGAGCACGGGCTGAAAAACCTAAAAGAAAGCCTGCTCATTTGCATGATAGACTTTGGCGCTTTTTTGCTATTGTGCATCGCGATCAACTTCTACGGGCAGCTCATCAACCAGCAAAGGATATGGGCGCTGTTTACATTCGGCGTCATTGCGCTCGCGTTCCTGCTGTTCGCGATGATGCACCTGTACATATACCCGATGCTGGTCACGTTCCACATAACGGTGAAGCAGATCTACAAGAACGCCCTCATCTTCGCCACAATCCGTTTTATCCCGAATATCGGGATCCTGCTCGTGTGCGGCTTGATAATAATCGCTACATTTATTATTACGGAGCTGGGCGTCATCCTCTTGTTGCTGATAACGACGTCGCTGATCGGGCTCATCATCAACTTCTATTCATATCCGACGATAAAAAAATATATGATTGACCGCCTACAGGAAGGCGACGCAGACGAGGGCGACGGCGAGGGCGTAGCAGCGGTTGCGGCTGCGGCCGCGATCGAGGGAGAAGGCAGCGACGCGGCGCCGGGCGGCGCGCTGCCGGGGGGCGCCTCTGCGATAGATGCCGGGGCTGCGCCGATCAACGCTGACGGAACAGCGGCAGCTTTTACTGATGCGATTTTAGACGGGGGCGCGGACGACGTTGAGGCTGCGGCTGTGGCCGGGGCGCCTGCGGTCACCGCCAAACCCGGGCAAAAGGTCTATGTCGACGGCAAGTTTGTGGACCCCATAGCGGAATCCGATTCGTAGGCCAATCTTGGAAAAAGCGATGCCATCCGGCCAATTAGGCGGCATGCCCGAAGGCGCTTGCTTGCGTGGCGAAACCCAAAGCCAGGCGAAATATTTTAATTACCTTTTAAAAAGCAGCGTGGAGGTCGTACTGTTCATCGATCGCGGCGGCCGCGTCGCCTATTGCACTGACGCGATGCTGCGCCTTGCCGGCATATCCGACTTTTCGTCCATCGAGGGCAAGCCATACCAATACCTTTACGCAAAATTCGGCGGAGAGGCGCTCGTCAGAAAGGGCGTAATCCATTACGAGCAGGTAAAACAAACGCTGCGAGCCTCCTCCCTGGAGGTTTTTATAAACTTTCCGGGCAGCGGGAACAACCGCGTCTACAGCGTCAACGTCGCCCCGATGATCGACGGTGGCGGCGCGTTCGACGGCGCCATCGTCTCGCACCACGACACGACAGAGACGAGGCGCGTCGCGGCGGACGCGAGGGGCAGGGAGCTGGAGGTGCAGATGCAGGCGGCGCAGGTCGCGTCGGAGGCCAAAAGCAGGTTCCTCGCATCGATGAGCCACGAAATACGCGCGCCGATGAACGCCATCATCGGCATGAGCGACTTGATCCGCACGGACAACCTCGATATGACGCAAAGGACGTTTTTTGGCGATATCAAAAAGATGTCGAAGTCGCTCCTGCAAATCATCAACGACGTGCTTGACTTTTCCCGCATCGAAGCCGGCAAGCTCGAAATCACGCCGGTGCATTTCAACCTGCTGGAACTGTTCAATAATATATGCTCCATGTGCCGGTTCCTCGCCGAAGCCAAGGGGCTGTATTTCTATTGCTCATACGGCTCTGACGTGCCTGCCGTCGTATACGGCGACGACGTGAGGGTCCGCCAGGTTGTGTTTAATATAATAAATAACGCCATCAAATATACGCGCGAAGGCCAGGTCTCTTTTAGCGTCGGCAGAGATGATAGGGACAGCGGAGCTGATAGTGACGGCAGCGACTGTGTCGTTTTTACAATCAAGGACACGGGCATCGGGATCAAAGAGGACGATCTGGCGAAACTGTTCAACGCGTTCTATCAGGTGGACATGGCGGTAAACCACGGCATCGACGGCAGCGGCCTCGGCCTGTCCATCACGAAAAACCTCGTGTCGCTGATGGGCGGCGAGATCGACGTACAGTCGTCATATGGCGAGGGGTCAGAATTTACGGTGCGGCTCCCGCTGGCCGAGGGCGACCCAGGGCTGGTGGGGGGGCTTGCCCCGGCGCCGCTTATCAGGGCTACTGACGGCGCCCGTGTGCTGGTCGTGGACGACAGCCAGATAAACCTCAAAGTCGCGCTTGCATACCTGGAGAGGCACAACATTCACGCGGAAACCGCGCTGAGCGGGCCCGAGGCGATCATGAAAATCCAAAAGGCAGGCAGGCCCTACGACCTGGTATTCATGGATCATATGATGCCTATAATGGACGGCGTCGAAACAACGCACAGGATACGCGCGTTGGGTTTCGCCGATTTGCCGATCGTCGCGCTGACAGCGAACGCGATAGAGGGCATCCGCGATCTGTTCTTGCAATCCGACATGAACGATTTCCTCTCAAAGCCCATAGACCCGGAAAAACTGAACAGCGCGCTGGTCCGCTGGCTGCCGCCCAGTCTGCTCGTAGGCGGCGGGGCGGCTGCGGAAAATGGTTTGGCGGCGGCGAGCGGCGGAGCGGTGGCAGTGGCGAGCGGCGGAGCGGTGGCAGTGGCGGGCGGCGGCGCGGCGGCAGTGGTGGGCAGCGGCGCGGTTGCGGGCGGCGGAGTGGCGGCTGTTGTGGGCGGTGGCGCGGCGGCGGCGGTGAGCAGCGGAGCAGCAGCGGTTACGGGCGGTGGCGCGGCGGCAGGTGATGCCTTTTCACAAAACCCATATATTAATTTTACGGATGGGATAAACAACGCGCTCGGCGATCGGGCGCTGTATAAAAGGCTGTTATCTGATTTTTTGGCGGAACATGGGACAGACCACAGGAAAATCAAGGATGCTATCGACGCCAGCATGTTCGACGACGCGAAGCGATTCGCGCATACGCTTAAAGGATCGGCGTCGCTGATTGGCGCGAACAGGCTGCGGCAAGTCGCGTTCAGTACGGAGACGCTGCTGGACGAAGATGAGACCGGCAAAGCCGCAAAAACACTGCACAAGCTGGACCAAGAACTGACAGCCACGTTCGATACAATCGAGCAGCTCCTGCCACAATTTCCTACTTGATTGTTACAATAGCTTGCTGTATAATGTGTACGTCGTGCGGCAGGAGGCTGCCGTGGGGCAGTTTGCGCCCGTAGCTCAATTGGATAGAGCGTCTGGCTACGGACCAGAAGGTTGTGGATTCGATCTCTGCCGGGCGCGTACTGTTAATGGCTTTCGGGGATTCCCGGGAGCCATTTTCCATATATTCCAGGTATTAGACGGGCGCAACGCAAAACTATTAATAACGGGGGCTTGTATGAAAAAGCTGGTGATCAACACAAGCGACGCCAAGAGCGTTATCAACAAAAACATCTACGGCCATTTCTCGGAACACCTGGGCAGGTGCATCTATGGCGGCCTGTACGTCGGGGAGGGCTCCGACATACCAAACAAGGCGGGCATGCGCGCCGCCGCCGTGGACGCGCTCCGGCACATCCGCGCGCCCGTGCTGCGCTGGCCGGGCGGCTGCTTCGCGGACGAGTACCACTGGATGGACGGCATCGGCCCGGCCGGCGCACGCAAGCGCATGGTCAACACCCACTGGGGCGGCGTCACCGAGGACAACAGCTTCGGCACACACGAGTTCATGGAGCTGTGCGAGCAGATCGGTTGCGAGCCGTATGTGAACGGCAACCTCGGCAGCGGGACGGTGCGGGAGATGAGCGAGTGGGTCGAGTACATGACGGGCGACGGCCTCTCGCCCATGTCCGAGCTGCGCAAGCAGAACGGGCGCGCGGACCCATGGAAGTTAAAATATTTCTGCGTGGGCAACGAGAACTGGGGATGCGGCGGTAACATGCGCCCCGAGTTCTACGCAGACCAGTACAGGCGCTACCAAACATACCTACGCAGCTACGGCGGCAACAAGATATACAAGATCGCCTGCGGCGCCAACTCGTTCGACTACGACTGGACCGACAAGGTTATGGCAAATGCTACGCGCTATATGGACGCGATATCCCTGCATTACTACACGGTACCGTTCGACTGGAGGGACAAGGGGAGCGCCACGGACTTCGGCGAGGATGCGTACTACATGACGCTGCAAAAGGGGCTGCGCATGGAGGAGCTTATCAGCAGGCATCTTGGCGTTATGGACAAATATGATCAAGAGCACCGCGTGGGCGTGATAGTTGACGAGTGGGGCGCGTGGTACAATGTCGAGCCCGGCACCAACCCAGGCTTCCTTTACCAGCAGAACACGATGCGCGACGCGGTGCTGGCCGCGCTCACGTTCGACATATTCAACGCGCACGCGGACAGGGTCGTGATGGCCAACATCGCGCAGACCGTCAACGTGCTGCAGTCCGTTATTTTGACCGAGGGCGACAAAACCATCCTCACGCCGACATATCATGTGTTCGACCTCTACAAGGAGCACCAGGACGCGACGGCGGTCAGCCACTGGATTGAGAGCGACGAAGTCGGCGCGGGCGACGCGAAAGTGCCGCGCCTGTCGGCGACCGCTTCGATAAAAGGCGGCACGCTGACGGCCACCATCACGAATACGTCCGCCACAGAAAACGCTTCCATTGACTGCGAACTTATCGGCGTTGGCAAGGCCCTGCCGCCTGAAAACATATGCGGCAAGGTTCTGATGGGCGCAATTAACGCGATGAACGATTTTGACAGCCCGGACAAAGTGACGATAAAATCCTTGGAAGGGATTGAAGCAACAAGCGTCGGCGCCGGCAACTGCGCAAACATCCGCTTCACGCTGCCCGCGTGCTCCGTCGCGGCGATATCGCTGAAGCTGTGAACAGCAGCCTCCGCGCCGCCGACTATACCTCGGATCAAAAACCTGTATTCTGTAAGCGTTGTCTGCTGTCAGAGCTTACGGATAAGCAGCTCTACCAAACAGTGCAGGAATATATCATGGCATTGCCCGAGCATACCAAAGCGGCGCCGGACGAATACCGGCGCCGCCTCTTAATATGTGCGCAGTGCGACGAGCTGATCAACGGCACGTGCCGCCAGTGCGGCTGCTTCGTAGAAGCCCGCGCCGCCAAGCAGAACGCAACATGCGCAAAAAGCGCGAAAATTTGGTAATATCTATAAATAATCCGAGACGCCTTATGCGCTAAGGCGTCTCATCTGTAAATATCCAACAATAAATATCCGTTAATAAATGAATTTTACGCCGGTTGTGGTCATTGATAGCTTTTCGATGAATCGAATGTCGTCGCCGTCACGCTCTTTTTCGCGCGGCTGGTTTCCCTGCGCCGGGTCAGCTCGCTAAGGAAAAGGTCCTCGTCGAACGGGATGTCGATCTTCTTGTCCAGCCAGCTTGACAGGTGCATGGCATTTGAAAGCGTCAGCCCGTTCAGCCCCTCGGAACCGTCGGCCACAAGAGCCTCGCCGCGCAGTATCCGCCCGGCGAACGCGTTCATTACAGCCTTGTGCTGCGGGTACAGGCCGTCCGTCTCGACTTCCGAAACTGTCATCGGCGGCTTGTCGAACCCGCCCTTCGCCGTCTTGCAAAACTCGCGCTCGCTGATGTCGAGCTTGTACAGTATAAGCTTGCTGTCCTCGCAAACCAGCTTGCCCCGGTCCAGCGTCACCTCAAAGCGGTCAGTGCCGGGCGCGTCCGCCGTCGTCGTCACGAACACGCCGGTCGCCCCGTTGGCGTACTCCAGGTACGCCGTCACATCGTCCTCCACCTCGATGTCGTGCCATTTCCCGTTGTGGCAGAACGCGCGCACCGCCGTCGGCATGCCGCAAATCCACTGTATCAAGTCGAGGTTGTGCGGGCACTGGTTGAGCAGCACGCCGCCGCCCTCGCCGTCCCATGTGGCGCGCCATGCGCCGGAGTCATAGTAGCTCTGCGTGCGGTACCAGCTTGTTATGATCCAGTTGACGCGCTTGATGGCGCCCAGCGACCCGCCCGCGACCAGCTCGCGCATCTTGATATAGACGCTGTTCGTCCTCGTGTTGAACATCATGCCGAACGCGAGGTCGGGATGCTCCTTGGCGGCCTTGTTCATCTCGCGCACCTGTTTCGTATACACGCCCGCCGGCTTCTCGCACATGACGTGCAGCCCTTTATCAAAAGCTTTTATGGCAAACGGCGGGTGATCGTAGTGCGGGACCGCGATGAGCACCGCGTCGCACAGCCCGCTACCTATCAGCTCGTCGCCGGACGACATGATTTTCACGGACCCGGCTGTATCGGCGCGCGCGACCTCCCGCCGCTCCTCGCGCAGATCCGCGATGGCGACGAGATCAATCTCGGGCGACTCCCCCGCCATCATGTACTTGGTGTGCCCAGTCCCCATGTTCCCGTAGCCGATGATCCCCAGTCTTACTTTTTTCTTCTGATCCATTTTTAATCGCCGGTTCGCTACCCCGGCGCTCCTTTCGAATTTATATTAAATCACCTGTAGCCCAGCGCCGATAGGTTTTTATAGGTTTTTTCAAAACATATAAATGGGCTCTCCGCGCAGTGATCCTGCTCGTACAACAAATATTTTACCCCGCCGTCGGCCTTCAGGGCGTCCAGTATCTTCGGGAAATTGAGGTTGCCTTCCATGATGGGGACCATGACGGCCTTGCGGTCCGGTAGCACGTCCATGTCTTTCAAATGCACGCACGGTATGCGGCCCCGCAGCTTGGCGATCCAGTCGCAAACGTCCCCGCCGCCCGCCTGCACCCAGTACGTGTCAATGGTGAAGCCCATCTCGGAGGGCGAAAAGCTCTCCATCAAAAAATCCATGACGCGCTTGCCGTTAATTTTACAAAATTCGAACTCGTGGTTGTGGTACATGAACTGCTTGCCGGCGGCGGCGATTTTGCGAGCGGCCGGCAAATAGTCGGCCGGGAAGCGTTCCAGCCAAGCGTCGCAACGGTAGCGCTCCGGCATCATGCCGATGCCGATGTAGTCGCAGCCCATAATTTCGTTTTCCCTGATGACTGCGTCCGTGTCGTAAATTATCCGATCCGCGTTCATGTGCGTCAGCACGACCGCCAGCCCGTGCTTGTCGCAGAGCGCGCGCACGCGTTCGGCGGGGATGCCGCCGCCAATCCCGGATATCTGGACGGTCGTGTACCCAATTTCTGCGACCTTTTTCAGGCTGATGTCCAGATCCCCCTCCGTCTGCGTGAACTGCCTGACATTGTACATCTGTGCGCCTAAGACCATATCATCGCATATCCTTCCCAATTTATTTTTATATTTCCACCGGTTCGAAGCCGCTTGGGGCTAATTCCCAGCGCTCCCGGAACCCCAGCCGTTGCAAAAGCGCTTCGGCTTTGTCAAACGCGTAGTTCAGCTTGTCCGCAAAATGGGCGTCGGAGTTGACCATAATGCGGGCGCCTATGTCCCGCGCCGCTTCCAGCAAAAAGTTGGCCGGGTAATTCTCGTCCGATATGCCTTTTAAAATGGGGGACGTGTTCAGCTCGATGATGTAGCCCGAGCGGACCGCGCGCTCCAGGGCAGCTAACGCGGCGCGCCGATACTCTGGGACGGTATCGTCGAAAAAGCGGAACCTGCCGCCGACGCTGCTGCCGCCACCGCCGCTACTACCGCCGCCGCCGCTGCTGCTGCCTCCGCCGCTACTGCCGCCGACGCCCCCCGCTGTGTTGAACCGCCGCACCAAATCGATGTGTCCGAGTATATCCGCGCGTTTTACCGAAGCAAACTCCAGCACCGCGTCATAATACGCAGCCGCGTAAGCGAGGCCGTCGCCGCCAAACTCGTCAGCGACAGCTTGCGCGGTAATCGATTCATACGAGTCAACGCTGTAGTACCTGCCGCCGCGTACAATGCAATGCACCGACCCTATGGTATAGTCGTATCCGTCCGCCGGGAACATGTTGACCGAATCGTTCTCAAGGCCAACGTAGATGTCCAGGCGCCCGGCGTACCGGGCCTTAAGCCCGTCAACTGTGTCCCTGTACTTGCGCATATCATCCGGCGTCATCCCGCAGTACAGCCCTTCGTACGGCACATACCCATGCCCGGAAAAACCCAGTGAACGGAAACCCAGCGCGAGCGCAGCGTCGATGTGCTCCTGCGCTGTGCTCTTGCCGTCGCATAAAACCGTATGCGTGTGGAAATTAGATAAAACCAACGGCTCCTTGAATGCCTCCGTGTTTTAACGTGAAATATAACAAAAAGGGCAGAACTGTGGCGCGAGGACAAGCGTATAGGATTAAAGCTTGTCATTGCCATTGCTGTTTTCATGACTATTTGTGCGCAGTTTGTGCATGGTCTTTTATATAGATGGCCGGCGCTGCGCGCTTACCTGCATGATGTCATGGCATTGGCGCCAGCGTTTCGTTCTCGTCCAAACTGATAGCGCCGTCGGCGATGGCTATGGCGCGTGCAAGCGACAGTTTCCCTTCGTACAGCGCCTTCCCCAATATCGCCCCGTACGTCCCGATGGCCAACAACTCGGCTATCTCCCGCTCAAAGCTAATGCCGCCCGAAGCCACGATGTTCAGCGGGGCCAGCGAGCCGAGGCTGCGGTAAATTTCCAGGTTGGTACCGCTGAGGCGGCCGTCCCTGGCTATGTCGGTATATATAACGGTTGAAACGCCAACGTCCTTCAGCCTTTTGCAAAACTCGACGGAGTCTACGTCCGTCACATCCCTCCACGCGGACACGGCCACCTGCCCGTCGCGCGCGTCGACCCCGACGGCAATCTTGTCCCCGAACCTTTTGACCGCCTCTTCCACAAACGAGAAGTTTTTGACGGCGACCGTTCCGAGGATGACGCGCCCGGCGTCGTGAGACAAATAGTTATCGATCCGAGCCATGTCGCGTATGCCGCCGCCTACCTGTACAAACAGCCCGCCGTTCATGCACAGCTTGCGGATGGCGCTGTAGTTGACAGGCTTGCCCTCCAGCGCCCCGTCCAAATCGACGACATGCAGGTTGCGCGCGCCCTCGCCGACGAACTTTTCTGCGGCGCCCTCGGGCGAGTCGCTATACACGCGCATTTGGTTAAAACTGCCTTCCGTCAGCCTAACCACTTTGCCGCCTCTGATATCTACCGATGGGAATATTTCCATTTGACTCTCCATCACCCCCACAACAGGCTTCGCCCATGGGGCGTCCACCTGCTTAACCCTCTATATTTCCGATAGTATCCGCAACATAAGATTACGCTAATAATCATATTTTGTAAAGGAAAGGCAAAATAAAAATACGTAAAAATGCAACCGGGCGGGGCGTATGGTTATTGATCTCGGTATGCCTAGAACAATATTATTTAATGTATAAAAATAGGTATTTATTCATTAAATCGCTTAACATGGCTTTGCTTTTGTCATATACTTACATATATTATCATGAAATTTTAAGTTTATTTGAAAGGCTGGTATGTATCGTGAAAAAGTTAGTCGCTTTTACGTTGTCGCTTTCCTTGCTGATAGGCCTTGTACCCGCAGGGCATGCTGCGGTGGCGCCCGCCTCCGCCGACACAGCGGCGCCCGCCCCTGCGCCCGTCGCGAAAGGCGGGTACACGCTCGCGCCGCTTGCATACGGCAAAACGGGGGTCGAAGCGGCTAGCCCGTTCACGCTGACGACGCCGGAGGACGCCGGGCCGGAAGAAATTTATGCGGCGCTTTCGATTGACGGCCAGCCCGCCCCAGCCGTGGAGCAGAAGGCGGCCAGGGAGTTTTTGATAATCCCATCCGCCATGCTGTCGCACAACACCATATATGTGTTCAGGCTATCGCGCGCCGGCATGGACGACATAACATGGGCGTTCCAGACATCCTATAAATTCGAAGTGACGTCCAATTACCCGCGAAACCAAGCGACAAACGTCCCCTGTGACAGCGGCATTGAAATAACGTTTTCCGTCGAAGTCTATGGGCCGATTGACGACCATTTCAATATATCGCCGCATGTGGACGGCACGTTCGCGTACCACGGGGATACGGCGGTGTTCATGCCCAAGGCGCTCGCGTATCAAACGGTATATACCGTCACGCTGAAGGCTGGCCTTTCGCTGGAGGCGACGGGCGAGGCCCTGCAGGGAGCGACGGTCGAGGCTCTGCAGGAGGCCCATGTGTTCTCCTTTGAAACCGAGGCGGAGATCGAGCATGAACCGCTCCAGCCAACGGAAACCGTCAGCTTCCAATATGATTATGCCGAGCTACCGACGATCGAACCGCCGACGATAGGCTTTTCGATACTAGCCCGATCCGACACAGCGCCCGACCCCAAAATAGGCGTGTACAAGTTCAGCAGCGCGGAAGAAGCGCTGGCAGCCTTAGAGACGCTCGTAAAAGCGCCGAATTGGTCGAGTTATGCCAAATTCTACAACCGCATTGAAACATTCGGCATGGCTTATGTGATGGAGTTCAACGCAAAGTTCAGGTACGACCGGGCAAACCGGACGCTGACGCTCCCAGGCATGCTTTCGCAGGGCTTCTATCTGATCGACGCCGCGCTCGGCGAATCCCGCAGCCAAATGATTGTGCAAATCACCGACCTGCCCGTGCATATCGTGGCTGACGAAAGCCGCGCCATCGTTTGGGTCAACGACATAACGACAAACAAGGCCTCGGCCGGCGCCGAAGTCCACGACGCCAAGGGCGGCAAAACATACACGACGAACGCCAACGGCGTCGCTGTCATTGACAGGGCGCTGGCGCAGGGCGAAAAAGAGCGCCTGGACATAATGGACGCAACCGGAGGCAAAGCCTGCATATGGCTGAACAGCCAATACACCGAATACTACAGCTACTACAGCTACTACGGCAGCAGCTCAGGCTCATATAACAGCAATGATAGCGCCAGCTATTGGACGGCCCTGCAGCTAGACAGGACGCTGTTCAGGGCCGACGACACGGTATCGTTCTTTGGGTTCGTCCAGAACCGGGACTATAGAAACAAGGAAGATATAAATTATGTGACGGCAACGCTGGAGTCTCGCTATTATTACCGGAGCAGCAATGAAACGCCATTGTTAAAACAGACCGTGCAAGTCGAAGACGGGATATACTCTGGCGAGATAGCCCTGCCCAACCTGGACCCCGGTTATTATACCTTGAACATTCTTCATGGCGACGTCGAGCTGAGCAGCACATATTTTATTGTGCGCGAATACGTAAAGCCGCCGTATACTATAAGCGTCGCGGCAGACAAAAAAGCGGTGTTCGCAGGCGAAACGGTCACATTCACGGCCTCGGCGGCGTTCTTTGAAGGCACCCCTCTACCGGATCTGGATTTGAGCTACTACGTGTCCTCCGGCAGCCTTCTCAACAGTGGCGCAGGCACGGCCACGACCGACGCCGACGGCAAAATATCCATATCGCAGGAAATTAAGCCCTATTCCAACGCGCAGGGGGAGGAATACATCGGGATCGAAGTGCAGCCGTACTTGCCACAAACCGGTATGGGCATTAATACCGCGCGGGCACGCGCCTTCGTCAACGACATCGACGTCCGCGCCAACGCCTCGCGCACAGGCGCCGACGCGACGCTGAAGATCAATGTAAATACCATCACGCTGGACAGGATCAACAGCGGCACGGCAAAACATTATAACGACTACATCGATAAACCGGTCGGCGGCAAATCGCTGTCGGTTAAAATATACAGAGTATATTACGAAACCGTCCCAGACGGTGAGTACTACGACTATTATGAAAAGAAGGTTGTGCCGAGCTATAAGTATGTACGCGAAACGGAGCTTATAGACAGTTTTACGATGCTGACGGACAAGGACGGCGCCGCCAATAGGAATTTTTCGGTCCCCGACGTTAAATGGGAAAGCTATTATGCCGAAATTTCCTGTACAGACAGCAACGGTAAGGACATTAATATAACCGAATACATCGGGCGCGACTACAGTTCATATTACCGTAACGCCGCGACCAACGATTACTACCTCAGCGGAGCGAACGATTCATATAGTATCGGCGAGCCGGTGGCCATCACGCTCATGCGCGGGGCAGACGCAGTGGCGGGCGGAAATGTGCTGTTCGTCGCCTTGCAACGCGGGATACAGGGCTGGCAGGCGGGCAGGAATACGTACAGCGCCACATTTGCCCGCAAGCATGTCCCCAACTTAACGATAAGGGCCTACTATTTCAACGGCTACAAATACGAAACGGGCGGCGGGATGAGCCAAACGATATACTACAACTATTCCCAGAGCGGCCTGACGCTGACGGCGGACGCCGACAAAGAATCCTACAAGCCGGGCGACACGTGTACAGTAACAATTAATGCGCGGGACAAAGACGGCCTTGCCGTGCCTGCCGCCATCAACATCAGCGTAGTGGACGAGGCGCTGTTCGCCCTCTGGAACTATAATGTTGATACGCTTAGTTCGCTTTACTCAAAAGTGGATGCCGGGCCGGTGTTCGAGTCGGCGACGCACCGCCTGTACACGCCGAAGGGCAGATGGCCCGATTCCTACATTGTTTATGATGAGGATGTGCCGATGTTGGGATACATAAACGATAGCTATGCGCAGGAATTCAACACATATGAACGCAAAAACTTTAAGGATACCGCCATTTTCGAAACGCTGCGCACAGGGGCGGACGGCATTGCCACATACACATTCACGCTCCCCGACAACATCACATCGTGGCGGCTGACGGCGTCCGGCATAAGCGACGACCTGTACGCCGGCAACAGCGTACGGAGCATCATCGTCTCCAACCCGATGTTCATAAACTACACGCTAAACAGCGAGTTCCTTGTCGGCGACCGACCGGTGATTGGCGTGAACGCCTACGGCACAAGCCTGGACGGCGGCGAGACGGTGGAGTACGAGGTCTGGGACGAGGGCGCGCCGGACATCGTTTACAGGGCTGGCGGAAGCGCCTTTGAGCGCGTAAACATACCGCTGTGGGAGATGGCGGAGGAGGGCGCGAACGCGCTTGTGATAAAAGCGACCGCGAGCAACGGCGCAAGCGACTCGCTCGTGCACGCGTTCGCGGTGTACAAGACATACCGTGAAGTGGACGCCGCCGATTACCGCGACGTAGAGGCCGGCATTGCGCTCAGCGGCGGCAGCGGCGGTTTGACGCGCATAACGTTCACCGACCGGGGCAGGGGCCAGTTCCTTTGGGAACTGATAAGCTTGCGCCGCGTCTACGGCGATCGGCTGGAAAAACTGCTGGCTTGCCGCGAGGCAAACCGGCTGCTGGCCGAATACTTCCCCGACCTTATATTGTACGGTGGCAATGAGGACGTTGACAGCAAGCAGTACCAGCAAGACGACGGCGGGCTGTCCATCCTGCCCTTCGGGTACAGCGACCTTGAGGCCACGGTAAAATTGATGCCATATGTAATGGATGAAATCAATGGCTTTGAATTGAAAAATTATTTATACGACATTTATGAAAATAGCTATTCGGAAAACAAAATGGCCGCCCTGTACGGGCTTGCGATGCTACGCGAACCCGTGCTGTTGGAGCTGGACAGCTACGCGATGCTGGATGCGCTACCGGTAAGCGACGCGACCTATATCGCGCTGGGCTATCTGGCTCTCGGCGAGGCGGAAAAAGCCGCCATGCTGTACGACAGCCGCGTCGCACCGAAGCTGCAGCGCCTGGAGCCGTATTACCGCGTCGACGAGGGCAGTGACAACATTAAAATTTTGGCGGCCACGTCCGCCGCTGCCGCCCTCGCCACAAAACTGGACAGGCCCGAAAAAGAGGGTCTGTACCAATACTGCGTCAATTTCCACGCGGCTGACGCTCGGATAGACATGGATTCCAGCATCGAAAAACTCGCGTATATTAAACACGAAATAGCGAAAAAGCACGACTCGGTCGGCGCAGTCACCTACGCGCTGTTTGGCGACGAACGCACGATAGAGCTTTCGGATGGCCGGAGCCACACCCTGACGATACCGTCCCAGAGCATAGGCGAACTGGAAATATTGGGCGTGGCCGGCGATGTGGGCGCAGTCGTATCGTATAAAGCGCCTATGACATATGATGAACCCAGCGGCGGGGATTTATCCCCTGACGGGGATTTGCCCAGCGACGGGGATTTGCCCCCCGGCGTGGATTTACCTCCCGACGGGAATTTGCCCCTCGAAACTGGCATAACAATCCGGCGCAATTACTATAAGGAGTTGAAGCCGGATGTCACAGCCGGCTCGCGGGCCGGTGGCAGGCAACGCGGTGGCGACGAGCCGGCAGGCGGCAGGGCGCCTGAAGAGGCCTCTACCGTATTTAACCAGGGCGACCTGGTGCGCGTCGAGCTGCAGATCGCATACTCCGCGACAGCCGTCGACGGTACGTATTCTGTGACAGACTATCTGCCTTCAGGGCTCATGTTTGCCGGCGATCCTGTTAAAATAAAAACACCACGCGTTATAGATCTAGACTACGACTATTACGATTATTTCGGCTACAGCTACGGCTATTTCGGCTATTACGGCTACAGCAAAAACGAAGGGCAGAAAGTCAGTTTTTACGACTACAACGACCAGCCGGGCGGCGAAGCGGCTACATATTATTATTACGCGCGCGTCGTGAGCCCCGGGACATACAAGGCGGAAGGCGCGTTCGTGCAGAGCCTGGCCGCGCTGGAATATAGCGCGGCCGGCGAAGACGCGACAATTATAATAGATTAATTATTATGCAAGCCGTACATACGGGCGACCGGGGGCGGTCGCCCCTACACGAATAATTGATTATTATAAATACTGATTATTATAAATACTGATTCTATAAATACTATTGAACTTTTTTTGCGAATCTTACGTCTATAACTATAAACGTATTATAGCCGCTTTGTTCGTACCGCGCCTATATCGTATCTTTTGCTGAAAGGCTGGTAGCCCCATGAAGATGATAACCGCTGTAACTTTATTAATTTCCCTGATGGTGGGCTGTGTGCCCATTAACATTGCAGTGCCCGCTAGCTCCGCCGCGCCCGACGCGAAGGAGGGGTATACACTCGAACCGTTGGTGTACGGCAAGACAGGGGTGGACACAGCCAGCCCCTTCAAGCTGACGACGCCGCTGGACGTCGAAGCCGCCGAAATAGGTGTGGCGCTGTCAATCGACGGTCAACCCGCGCCGGGCGTGGAGCAGAGCACCAAACGGGAGTTCCTGATAACCCCCGCTGCCGAGCTTATGCCCAACTCATTGTACATATTCAGGCTGTCCCGCGTCGACGGAGCGGATATCACATGGGCTTTCCAGACGGCGATAAAGTTCCAAGTGGCGTCGGGCTACCCGCGCAACCAAGCGACCAACGTGCCGATAAACAGCGGCATTGAGATAACGTTCTCCAGCGACGGCTATAGCCCCATAGACCGCTATTTCGACATTTCGCCGCAGGTGGGCGGCAGTTTCGAATACCATAAAGAGACGGCAGTGTTCGTCCCGAAGGGCAGGCTTGAGTACAAAACGCTTTACACAGTCACGCTGAAAGCCGGCGTCCGGCTCGAGGGAACAAACACGGAGCTGCAGTCGGACTACGTGTTCGCCTTTGAAACCGAAGCCGAGCCAAGCTATGAGCCGCCCACATACAAGGAGTCCGTAAGCTTTTACTACGGCTATGCCGAACTGCCGACGATCGAGCCCCCGTTGGTAGGTTTCTCCATATACCACGACCGGATCATCACCACGCCCGACCCCAAGGTGGCCGTGTACAAGTTTGGCGGCGCGGAGGCGGCGCTAAGCGCGGTGGAAACCGTGGCCGGCGCGCCGACATGGTCGCGCTATGCCAGGAACGACAATCTGATCGAAACGGGCGGCATGCAAAGCATAATGGAATTCAACGCCAGGTCCAGGTACGACGCCGATACCAGGACGCTGACGCTGCCGGACAAGCTCACGCAGGGGTTCTACCTGATTGACGCCGTGCTCGGCGAGTCCCGCAGCCAGATGATCGTCCAAATCACAGACCTGCCCGTGCAGGTCGTAGCCGACGGGGACAGGGCCATCGTGTGGGTCAACGACTTGACGACGGGCAAGGCGTCCGCCGGCGCGGAAGTCCGCGATGTTAAGGGCGGCAAGACATTCAAAACGGACGCGAACGGAGTCGCCGTCATCGACAGGGCGCTGACCTCTGACAGAAGCGAGCGCATCGAGGTCACGGATGCGAGCGGCGGCAAAACCTGCATTTGGACATACAGCCAAAGCTACGGCTACTACTACGGCTATGACTACGGCTACGGATGGGGTGGGCCCTACTACGGCGCGGGTGCGGGCGGCGCAGAGGCTTATTGGACGGCCCTGCAGCTTGACAGGACGCTATTTAAAGCCGACGACACGGTTTCGTTTTTCGGGTTCGCCCAGAGCAGGGACAATGGCAGCAAGGAAGAAATAAATAATGTGACAGCCGTGCTGACGCAAAGCTATTGGAGCGGCGGCTACAGCGCCAGATCGACGCTGCACAAACAGACAGTACAGGTCATAAATGGGATGTACTCGGACGAAATGATACTGCCCAACCTTGACCCCGGCTCGTACAACATAAATATTTACCATGGCGACACAGTGCTCGGCAGCACCTATTTTGAGGTGCGGGACTATGTAAAGCCGCCGTACAAAATCGAAGTCGAGGCTGACAAAAAGGCGGCGTTCGCCGGCGAGTCGGTCACGTTCACGGCTCGGGCGGAATTCTTCGAGGGCACCCCGTTGCCGGATCTGGACATATCGTACAACATCTACGCCTACATGCTGGAAAATAACAAAAGGGGCACGGCTACGACCGACTCCGACGGCCTTATATCAATAACGCAAAAGATCACGCCCCAGAGCGGCGCGCAGGGTGAGCGCTCCATCTCTTTCAGGGCCGAGGCCACGCTGCCCGAGATCGGCGAGACATATAAAGAAACCAGCGTTCGCGCATTTATAAACGACATCGACGTGCGCCCAAAAGCCAGCCGGACGGGCGGCCGCGCGACGCTCGAAGTCGACGTCAATTCCATCACCCTGGACAGGATCAACAGCGGCGCCGCGGAGCACTACTTTGATTATCTAGACGAGCCGGTAGGTGGCAAGTCGCTCTCTGTCAACGTGTACAGGGTCTATTACCTTAAAGTACCGGACGGGGACTACTACGACTACATTGAAAAGAAAAACATGCCCAAATACAAGTATGAGCGCAAGGAAGAGTCGATTGACCGGTTCACGATGCTGACGGACAGAGACGGCAACGCCAAAAAGGACTTTAACGTGCCCGACAACAAATGGGAGAGCTATTTCGCAGAGATATCGTGCCTCGACGGCAACGGCAGGGAAATAAAACATAAAGTCTATATCGGGCGCGACTACACCTACTATTACCAAAATGCCGGCTCCAACACGTGTTTCCTCGAAGGCGAGGAGGAAAACTACGGCATAGGGGCGCCGGTCAGCCTCACGCTCATGCGGGGCGCCGAAGCGGTTGCCGGTGGGAACTTCCTGTTCGTCGAAATGCAGCGCGGGATACAGGGCTGGCAGGCGGGCAAGAACACATATAGCACCACGTTCTCCAGGAAGCACGTCCCCAATATAACGGTCAAGGCGTATTATTTCGACGGCTTTAAATACATACAGAACTACAACATGAGCGCGCTGATCCGCTACGACTTCAAACAAAACGACCTGGCGCTGACTGTAACTACCGACAAAGAGTCGTACAAACCGGGCGACACATGCATTATAACGGTTGTTTCCGAAGACAAAGACGGCCTGGCCGTGCCTGCCGGCGTCAATATCAGCGTAGTGGACGAGGCGCTGTTCGCGCTCCGGGATTATAGCGTGGATACGCTTGCATCGCTCTACGCGTTAGTGGGCCCGGGGGTGGTGATCGAATCGGCGACGCACCGCTTGTACGTGCCGAGTGAAGATGTGCGCCTCGCCAGGGCCGCTGGCGGCGCCGACCAAATGGAAATGGCGGCGGCGCCGTTGATGGCGATGGCCGATGGGGACTTTGGGGACGGAGCGTCGGCGGACGATACCTACCTGCGGGAAATTTTTAAGGACACCGCGTTTTTCGAAACACTCCAAACGGGCGCGGACGGCAAGGCCACGTATACATTCGTGCTGCCCGACAACATCACGTCGTGGCGCCTGACCGCCTCCGGCGTCAGCAACGACCTATACGCGGGCAACAGCGTAAGCAACATCATCGTCACCAACCCGATGTTCATTAACTATACGCTAAACGACGAGTTCCTGATAGGCGACAAACCGGCGATTGGCGTGAACGCCTACGGCACGGGTTTGACCGGCGGCGAGACGGTAGAGTTCGAGGTTTGGGACGAAGCCGCGCCCGACGCCGTGTTTAAGGCGAGCGGCAAGGCATTTGAGCGCGTCGACATCCCGCTGTGGGAAATGGCCTCCGAGGGCGAGAACGCGCTGATAATCAAAGCGACCGTGAGCGGCGTCGCGGGACTGAGCGACTCGGTCAAGCACCAATACTTAGTACGCAAGACATACTTGGAAGTGGACTTCGCCGACTACTACGACGTCGCGGCGGGCATGGCGTTCAGCGAGAGCGGCAGCTTTGGCAGCGGGGGCCTTGTGCGCATCACGTTTACAGACAAGGGCAGGGGCGCATATTTGCAGCAACTGCTCGGCCTGCGCTACATTTACGGCGACAGGGTGGAAAAGCTCCTGGCGCGCCGCGAGGCCAACCGGCTGCTGGCCGAATATTTCCCGGACGTAAAGCTCTATGGCGATAAGGACGGCTTTGACTTAAGGCTCTACCAACGCGACGACGGCGGGCTGGCCATATTGCCACACGCGGAAAGCGACCTTACGACCACGGTCAAGCTGATGCCGTACATCATGGAGGACGTCAACACATTTGAGCTGAAGAACTATTTGTACAATATTTACAATGGCGAAAACGCGGACAACAAGATGTGCGCCCTGTACGGGCTGGCGATGCTGCGCGAGCCGGTGCTGCTGGACCTGGACAGCTACGCGGAGCTGGGCGAGCTGTCGGTCAGGGACGCCGTATATCTCGCGCTGGGGTACCTGTCGCTCGGCGAGACGGACAAAGCCGCCGCGCTGTACGACAAGATCGTCGCGCCGGGGCTGGAGAACATCGCGCCCTACTACCGCGTCAACGTGGGCGACGACAACGACGATATCCTGGCGGCCACTTCCGCCGCTACCATCCTCGCAGTTAAGCTGGACAGGCCTGAAAACGAAGGGCTGTACCAGTACTGCGTCAGGAACCACACGACGGATATTTTGATAAACATCGAAACGCTGACATATATCAACCACGAGATAGCAAAGAAAAACGAATCGGTCGGCAAGGTCACTTACTCGCTGTTCGGCGACGAGCACACGATTGAGCTAAAGAGCGGAAGGGGCTTCACAATAATGGTCCCGTCGCAGCGCATGGGCGAATTCAAGGTGCTGGACTCGGAAGGCGAGGTGGGCGCCGTCGTGTCGTACAAGGCGCCGATGACGCAGGAAATGTCGCCTGACAAGGACATCAAGGTCGAGCGCATTTATTATAAGGAAGTAACTCCGGATGGCGCCGATTTGCCAGGCGGCGGCGGCGCGGCGGGCGGCCCCGGTAGCCCAAGAGCTGCTGCTACCACGTTCAATCAGGGCGACTTGGTGCGCGTCGAGTTAAAGATTGACTATACCGCGAAAGCCATCGACGGATCGTACATAGTGACCGACTATCTGCCGTCGGGCCTCGCGTTTGTAAACGACTCGGCGAAAATATCCGACTCGAGAAGCTTTGGGTACGGGCATTACCGCTACTGCACGTTGGTAGGGCAAAAGGTCATGTTCTACGACTATAACAGCAGGTTCAACCGCAACTATACGTACTACTATTATGCGCGGGTGATAAACCCCGGGACGTTCAAAGCCGAAGGCACATTCGTGCAGAACCTGACCGCATCGGACTACTACACAGTAGGCAACGACGCAACCATAACAATTAATCCGTAAAGATGCCATGATTTTGATGATGTTGTTGTGATGTTGTTCGACGGCCTCTGCAGATTATTTATTGACAAACGTATGCATCATTGGTATATTTAGCGCATGACAAATGACTATTCCATCGATATAGCAATGTTCAGCCGCAATTCGCGCGCCAGCAGCCACGCCCATCGCCATTTCATTCAATGGCTTGGGTAGGCGCGCCCGATATCGATACATCAACCGCGCAGCCCCAGGCCCAAAGCCTGGGGCTGTTTTTTGTGTTGCTAAAGCCGGAAGGCTATAATATATTCATGAAAGGGAGACGAACGCACATGAACAACCCGATCCCCAGCATCGAAATCCTGCGCGGCGCAGACGTTTCGCCCGAGCGCCTGCGCGCGCGCATATGGGAGAACAACCCCTCCGTCGGGCAAACGGCGGCCGACATCATCGCGGACGTCCGCGAGCGCGGCGACGCAGCCGTGCGCGAATACACCCTCCGCTTCGACGGCGTCGACGTCGGCGAGCTTGCCGTCGACCCACAGGAGATCGAGGCCGCATTTGCGCACATAGCCGCCGAAAGCCCGGAACTGATCGAAACGCTGGAGTTGGCCGCAGCCAACATCGGCGCGTACCACAAGCGCCAACTGCGCCAGGGCTATATAATCACCGGCGAGCGGGACGGCGTCATCACCGGGCAGCGCATCATGCCGCTGGAACGGGTAGGGCTGTACATACCGGGCGGGACCGCCGCCTACCCGAGCACCGTTTTAATGAACGCCATCCCGGCAAAGCTTGCCGGCGTGGGCGAGATATGCCTCGCCTCCCCGCCGCAAAAGGACGGCAAATGCGACGCCGCCATCCTGGCCGCCGCACGCATCGCGGGCGTCGGGCGCGTGTTCAGGATGGGCGGCGCACAGGCCATCGCGGCGCTCGCGTTTGGGACAGGCAGCGTGCCGCGCGTCGATAAAATCACGGGGCCAGGCAATATTTATGTGTCGACGGCTAAAAAGCAGCTCTATGGCGTGGTCGATATCGAGATGATCGCAGGGCCAAGCGAGGTACTGATAATCGCAGACGACAGCGCCCGCGCCCGCTTCGTCGCCGCCGATATGCTCGCGCAGGCGGAACATGACGCCATGGCCGCAGCGCTGCTTATAACGACTGACCCAGCGCTCGCCGACGCAGTAAAAGTTGAGCTGTCAAAACAATTGGAAACCCTGCCGAGGCGCGAAATCGCGGAGCGCTCCCTGGCCGAAAACTGCCGCATAGCAGTGACCACTTCGCTAGAAGAGGCCGTGCGCCTGAGCGACGGCGTCGCGCCGGAGCACCTCAAACTGTGCGTCCGCGACCCGTTCGCGCTGCTCGGCGCAGTCCGACACGCCGGCAGCGTCTTTTTGGGCGCATACGCGCCGGAAGCGCTGGGCGACTACCTGGCGGGCCCGAACCACACCCTGCCGACCAACGGCGCCGCCCGCTTCGCCTCGCCGCTGTCGGTCGACGACTTTGTAAAAAAGTCGTCTTTCACGTATTATACTAAGGAAGCACTGCAAAGGGACGCGGCGCACGCCGCCCGGTTCGCCCGCCAAGAACAGTTCGAGGCCCACGCCCGCAGCGTAGAAATACGTTTCGAATAATTTTATACGAGGTCACCCATGTCATCATTTTTATCCGGCAGGTTCTCCGGCATCGAGGCGTATGTCCCAGGCGAGCAGCCACAGGACCGCTCCTATGTCAAACTCAACACTAACGAAAGCCCGTACCCGCCGTCGCCCGGCGTGCTGGCGGCTATCAACTCTGCGGAGGTGGCCAGGCTCAACCTCTACCCCGACCCCGACACGCGCTCGGCTGCTCTCGCCATCAGCGGCGCCCTTGGACTCGGCCCCGAAAACATCATACTCGGCAACGGCTCCGACGAACTTTTGGCGTTCGCATTCCAGGCGTTCTGCGACGCGAAAACGCCCGCCGTGTACGCGGACATAACATACGGCTTCTATAGCGTCTACGCCCGCATAAACTGCGTGGAGTCGCGCGTGCTTCCGCTGGACGACACGCTCCGCCTTGTCCCGTCCGACTACTACGGAGCGGGCGGCACGGTTTTCATCGCCAACCCGAACTCGCCGACCGGCCGCGCCGTGCCGCTGGCCGGCATCGAGGCCATCATCAGGGGGAACCCCGGCAACGTCGTCGTCGTGGACGAAGCATACGCGGCATTCGGCGCCGAGAGCGCAGTGCCGCTCATCGCAAAGTACGACAACCTCATCGTCGTCCACACAATGAGCAAATCGAAAAACCTCGCAGGCGCAAGGGTAGGCTACGCAATGGCGCGCAGTGAGTTGATCGCCGATTTGAACACAATGAAATTCTCGTTCAATCCATACAATATGAACAGACTGTCCCTGCTTGCGGCGGAGGCGGCCATCAACGATTCCGATTATTATGAAGAGTGCGTGGCTAAAATAGTGAGCTCGCGCGAACGGGCCGTGCTGGCGCTATATGGCCGCATGTTCGACGTGCTGCCCAGCAGGGCGAACTTCCTGTTCGCCAAGCCAAGTTTTGGCAGCGGCAGGGACTATTACCTCGGCCTGAAAGAACGCGGCGTACTGGTGCGCCACCTGCCACAGGAGCGCATAAAAGATTATGTCCGCATAACAATTGGGACCGACGAGCAGATGGACGCGCTGCTCGCCGCGACGGACGACATGATGGGTAAAAACAGATAAGCGGAGGGACATGAAATGAGCGAATTGTACAGAACCGCCATATTAGCGCGAAAAACCAAGGAGACTGAAGTAACCGTCGAAATTACTCTCGATGCCCCTTCCGAGCCCTCTATTCGCGTCGCCACGGGCTGCGGGTTTTTGAACCACATGCTAGAGCTGTTCGCGTTCCACAGCGGGTTCGCGCTGTCCGTCGACGCGCGCGGCGACACGGACGTGGATTACCACCACCTCACGGAAGATGCCGGCATCGTGCTCGGCCAGTGCATAAAAGAGGCTCTCGGCGACGCCGCCGGTATCACGCGCTACGCGAGCGTCTTCCTGCCGATGGACGAAGCGCTGGTGCTGATAGCCCTCGACATCTGTGGGCGTGCGCACCTCAACTACGACGTCGCCATGCCCGCTCCGAAAGTCGGCGACTTCGACACCGAGCTGGCGCAGGAGTTCCTTCTGGGCCTGTGCCGCTCGCTCGGGCTGACACTGCATGTTAAGATGATGTATGGCGCCAACGCCCATCACATCATCGAGGCGATATTCAAAGGGCTCGGTCGCGCGCTCGGCGCTGCCGTAAAGCCCGACCCCGCGCGACGCGGTGCCGTCCCATCGTCAAAAGGCAGCCTATGACAGCGGTAAAACTTTAAGTGTTGGCAGCAGCGGCGTAAAATATTTGAAAGGGCAGGGCCGCGGCGCGGCGCCATACTACAAATGTGCGCTGGTCGCTCGCGGCCTGCGAACGGCGTTATATATGAACGACAAACAAAACGCTTTGGAAACCATCCACTTTGGCAAACCGGATCGCATCATGTCGCGCGTCCCCGCGCGCGTAGTTGCGTACCATGGCGCGAACCACCAAGGCTATGGCGACGCAGGTATCATCGATGGCCACGAAAGGCCTGTCGGCGCCAGATGGACGGATATATGGGGCGTCGGGTGGCACAAGGAGCACTGGGGCGCCATGGGGTTCCCTAAAATCAACCCTCTCGCCGAGATCGGCGCCCTGCGCTCATACCAATGGCCGGACCCGGACGACGAGCGCATTTGCGCCCCCATCTACGAGAGCGCGGCCGCGTTTGACGAACGCGATGAAATGTTTTTCGTCGGATCGCACAGGGACGCGCTTTGGGAAAAGTCATACATGCTCGTCGGCATGGAAAACATCATGGTGTACTTCTACACCGATCCGCAGTACGCCAAGGAGATCCTCCGCCGGATCATGGACTTCCAGCTAGGCATAGCCAAACACTACATTAAGGCAGGAGTGGACATGGTGAGCCTCAGCGACGACATGGGCACGCAGCGCGCGCTCTTGTTGGGGCAGGCCATATTTGACGAATTCCTCGAGCCCGAATATAAAAGACTATTCGAGCTTTATAAATCCAGTGGCATACTGATCGATTTCCACTCATGCGGCCACATCGAGCCGCTGCTTCCGTCGTTCATCGCCCTCGGCGTGGACATCCTGAACCCGGTCCAAGCCACGGCGAACGACTTGGCCGCCGTAGTCGCCGTCACAAACCGCAAAATGGCGCTGAAAGGCGGCATCTCCACGGGCCTGCTCATGGACGGCACACGCAGCCAAATCCGTGAAGCAGTGAAAAACGCCATCTCACTGCTGGGCAAGGACGGGGGCTACTTCTGCTGCCCAGACCAAGGCATGCCCTTCCCGCCCGCGAACTACGCCGCCTTCGAAGAAGCCGTGGAGGAGTTCGGCGCCTAGCGCGGGCGCCCGCTCACGCCGACATGGCGTCTAAGTCCAGAAGCTCCATAAATTCCGCGCCCGTGATGTTCTCCTTCTCCAACAAGCGCCCCGATATCCTGCCCATCGCGCCTCGATATTCCTGCAACACGCCAACCGCAATGTCCTGGCAGTCCGCCAGCACCTGCCGCACCTCCTCGTCGACCATCGCCTCGGTCTGTGCAGAGCATGCGGCCACGCCCCTGCCGTCCAAGTAGCGGCTCTCGGCCCTCTCCAAGCTCATCGGCCCGAACCGGTCGCTCATGCCGAACTGCGTCACCATCCCCCGGGCCAGCGCGGTCGCGCGCTCTATGTCGTTGGCGGCGCCCGTCGTCATCTCCCCGAACTGCACAATCTCGGCCGCGCGCCCGCCCAGCAGCGTCGTGATTTGCGCTATGATGTCGCCCTTTGTCGGCAGGTAACGCTCCTCCTCCGGCATGCTCATCGTGTACCCGAGGCTGCCCATCGTACGCGGCACGATGGTGATCTTCTGCACCGGCTGGCCGCCTTTTTGCATAGCGCCCACCAAAGCATGGCCCACTTCGTGGTATGCCACCATTTCGCGCTCTTTGGGGCTCATCACCCGATCCTTCTTCTCCTTGCCCGCGATCACGACTTCCACCGCCTCCATCAAATCGCCCTGCCGCACTGTCTTTCGGTCGCCCTTAACCGCCAGCAGCGCGCCCTCGTTAATCATGTTGGCCAAGTCCGCCCCGGTGGCGCCCGATGTGGCCAACGCAAGCTCGTGCAGATCCACGTCCCCGGCCAGCCTGACTTTGTTCGCATGCACCTTTAATATAGCCTCCCTGCCCGGCAAGTCGGGCTTGTCCACGACGATCCGGCGGTCGAAGCGCCCCGGGCGGAGCAGCGCCTTGTCAAGGATTTCCGGGCGGTTGGTGGCCGCCAGCACGACAATCCCTTTCTTGCCGTCGAAGCCGTCCATTTCGGACAGCAATTGGTTGAGCGTCTGCTCCCGCTCATCATTCCCGCCCACCTGGCTGTCCCGGCTCTTGCCGATGGCGTCGATCTCGTCGATGAATATGATGCATGGCGCGTTTTTCTTTGCATTCTCAAACATGTCGCGCACGCGCGAGGCCCCCACGCCGACGAACATCTCAACAAACTCGCTGCCCGTTATGGAATAGAACGGCACGCCCGCCTCACCTGCCAGCGCCCTGGCAAGCAGGGTCTTGCCCGTACCGGGGGGTCCCACGAGCAACGCCCCCTTCGGCTGCTTCGCCCCTATCTCGCTATACTTTTCGGGATGCTTTAATATATCCGAAAGTTCCGCCAGGCTCTCTTTCGCTTCGTCCTGCCCGGCCACGTCGGCAAACGTGACCCCGACGTTTTTTTCGTGCTTGTATTCTTTGGCCTTGCTCTTCCCCGCGCCAAAGATGCCGCCCAGTCCGCCCATGCCGCCCATGCCTCCCATGCCGCCCGATCCGCCCTTCCCCATTTTTTTCATGACGCTGCGGGCAATCAAATTGAACACAAGATACATGATGAGCATTGGGACGATCCAGCTTGTGATGAAGCCAAGTATGGGTGAACTGGCGCGAGCCGCAGGCTTGTAAAAGTCCACGCCATTCCCGCTGAGCCGCTCGACAAGCATGGGATCGTCGACCTTTGTCACATAGAAGACGCTGTCGGCGCCGGGGGTAGGCTGCCGGGCCTGGTCGGCGCCCCTGTTTTCGATGTCGAGGATTTCCGCCACCTCATCAAGGTCGGCGCCGTCCCGCAGGGATACCAATATCCGTTCGTCTTCCAACTGGGCCCCGCCGATATAGCCGCCCTCCACCAGCCGTATAAACTGGCTGTACTCTATCTGCATCCCGGGCTGCACCGCCCCGAAAATCAAGTTGAGCGCAAAGTTGATCAAAAAAATCACTATTATTATATGGAATACATTAAATTTCTTTGGGGCTTTTCCCGCCGGAGCCCCGCTCTCCCCCTTGCGATCCTCGCCGCCCCCGGCTTTTTGGGGGTCTGCTTTGTATATTTTATTGTCTGCGCCGCTCCTTTTGAAAAGCTTCATTTATTCGTCTCCCTCTCCTTAAATTATTATATTTAGATAATATGCGACCAACATAAATTAAACTTCAACAAATAATCCATTTTTGTTGAAGTTCAGTTGAAGCATCTATATTATTATCATCATCAATGCGTATTATCATTTTCGGATGAACCGGGCATTAGCGGAGGTTTTTTTGTGATTAACATACTCGTGGTCGAGGACGACCAAAATATAAGGAAGCTCATCGAAGCGGTCCTGCTCGACGAACGTTACAACCCGATCCTCGCGTGCGACGCACCAGAGGCGCTAGGCATTATCGACGAACAGCACATTGACCTGATGATTACTGATATAATGATGCCGGGAATGGACGGGTACACATTGACGGAGCAGTTGCGCGACGCGAAGTACGATTTCCCCATACTGATGGCGACGGCTAAAGAATCGATCAAGGACAAGCGCAAAGGCTTTATCGTTGGAACGGACGACTATATGGTCAAGCCTATCGACGAAGAGGAGCTGGTCCTACGGGTAAAAGCGCTGTTGCGCCGGGCCAAGATCGTCAGCGAGCGCAAAATAACCATTGGCAAGGTGACGCTCAATTACGACGCCCTGACCGTCAGCCGGGCGCCCGAGCGGGTCACGTTGCCGCAGAAGGAGTTCCTTCTTTTATATAAGCTGCTCAGCTATCCGGAAAAGATTTTCACCCGCATTCAATTAATGGACGAAATTTGGGGGCTCGACACAGAATCGGCCGAGCACACGGTCAGCGTCCACATCGGCAGGCTGCGCGAGCGCTTTGGCGGCTGGCCGGAATTTTCGATTGAAACGGTCCGAGGGCTGGGCTACAAAGCGGTGAGGAACGATGAGTAAAACGGACAACATCGCCCGAAAACTAACCTGCCCTGTGCGGAAACTGACCGGCGCCGCCCGAAAACTATTCGGCCCTGTGCGGAAATTGGCCGACGCCGCCCGAAAACTGACCGGCATCGCTCGAAAATTATCCGGCATCACCCGCAAGCTGACCGGCGCCGCTCTCTATATGATGGATGTCGCCCGCAGGCTGTCCATGCTCGTCGTACTGGTGATGCTGATATTTTCCATCCTTTTTGTTAGCGTTGGGGCGTCCGGCTTTGCGATGTATGCCCTCTTCCGGATGGGCATCATAAGCCCCCTGACTATGGGAAGCATGCCCGCATTTATACTGTTACTGCTTCTCGTCAGCCTGTTCATTGGTACGATTATCGCAATAATAGGAGGGGAACGTTTTTTACGGCCGATCCGGAGCCTCATCGAAGCCACGAGGGAGATAGGCGCCGGCAATTTCGATGTGCGGGTGGACACAGGGGGAAGATACGAAATCGAGCGCCTTGCGAAAAGCTTCAATGAAATGGCCAAGGAGCTATCGAGCATCGAGACGCTACGCAGTGACTTCGTGAGCAATATATCGCACGAGTTCAAGACGCCTATCGCGTCCATCCGGGGGTTCGCGCGGCGGCTAAAGAAGGAGTCGCTCACGGAGGGGCAGCGCAACGAGTACCTGGACATTATTATATCGGAGAGCGACAGGCTCAGCCGGCTTTCCAGCAACGTGCTGCTGCTGTCGAGGCTCGAAAGCTCGGATAGAATTTTTGAAAAGGCCGAATATTCGCTCGACGAGCAAATAAGGAGGGCAATCCTGACCCTGGAGCCGCAGTTGTCGGGCAAGCAGCTCGAAGTCGAGGCGGACATCGGGAGCGTGTGCATATACGCCAGCGAGGAGATACTGAGCCACCTTTGGCTGAACCTCCTTACCAACGCCATCAAGTTCAGCCCCGCAGGCGGCACGATCCATGTCAGCCTCGCGGCGTCCGGCGGGAGCGCGGTCGCGACGGTGTCCGACATGGGCGTTGGGATGGACGAGGACGTCAAAAGGCACATCTTCGACAAGTTCTACCAAGGCGACCCGTCAAGAGCCGCCGATGGGAACGGGCTCGGCCTCTCGCTCGTTAAAAGGATACTGGAGCTGGAAAACGGCAGTATCAGCGTAGACAGCGAGCCCGGCAAGGGCGCTCGCTTCACAGTGACATTGCCGATCAAATAGTACGCGCCTCACCTGCACAATATCAGTCGAAGTCTCGCAGGAACGGTTATTTGGCTGGTTGCAATCATGATTAAGTATGAGCGGCTTTGGCCGTCCGCTATCGTATTTTCGTAGGGGCGCTTTTACCGTCCGCGTCCCTGCCCCTATTCATGCGGAGCGCATTAGAAAGCGTGGAAAAATGAGAAAACTGCTGAGCGTAAAGAACTGGACCCTGTTCGTTTTCATCACATTCATTGGTTCAACAATCTATGTCGCAGTGAGGATGATCCTTGCGCCCACCGTTACGGCATCACCCGCTGACGATGCAATCAGGGTGAAGGGCGACTATATACTGCTGTTGCTCAGCTGTATGTTTGGCGCGGTAGCCATGCTGTTGCCCGGTTTTTTGATCCACCGGGTCAACTTAAATATCCCCTCATATATGATCATCGCGTACGCGGTATTTTTGTACTGTGCAATATATTTGGGGGAGGTGAGGAGCTTTTATTACAGGGTTCCGCACTGGGACACCATTTTGCACACGTTCAGCGGCATCGGGCTGGGGGCGCTTGGCTTTTCCGTCGTCAGTCTGTTCAACAAGTCCGACACCATCACCTTCCGGCTGAGCCCGGTGTTCGTCGCCTTATTTGCGTTTTGCTTCGCCATCGCCCTGGGCGTCGTATGGGAAATATACGAGTTCACCATGGACTATATTCTACTCACTAACATGCAAAAGCATTCGCTGGAATCAGGCGAAATGCTTTTGGGCCAAAACGCCCTGATGGACACGATGAAAGATTTAATTGTGGACGCAGTGGGGGCGTTTTTCATCTCCGCCGTGGGCTACGTCTCATTGAAATACGACAAAAACTGGCTAGACAAGCTCCATATCCGCCACGCGACACATTAAGCCACAATTCCCACATTGCCTTCCTTGCCTGCCTTGCCTTTGTTTAGCCTGCTTTTCCTCTGCCTTGCTAGCCTACCTTGCCTCTGCTTAACCAGCCTTGCCTCTGCCTTGCCTCTGCTTAACCAGCCTTGCCTCTGCCTTGCCTCTGCCTTACCTCTGCCTAACCTCTGTCTTGCCTCTGCCATACCTACCTTGTCTCTCCTTGTCTCTGTCCTGTTTGTCCTTTTCGCCTTGTTCGCCATGACTATATTATTCGTCATATATCTCAAACATCGAAATCCAGCATGTCCCGTATTTGGCGCCGCTCGTCGATACCGGGGTACACTTCTTTCAGCGCGAGTCCCCTGGCTGTCAGCTCGAATACGCACCGCTCGGTGACGTACAGAACCCGCTGCCCGCGCGCAAGCGCCCTCTTGCCCGAAAAACTGATGGCCCCGATGTTTTTCTTGAATTTTAGGATCGACCCTTCATGCGATATTGTAACAGCACCACTACTCGATTCCGCTACCAGTCCCCTCGTCGTAAAACTCATGCAGAACACAATTGTGCCGGTCGCATGCGTGATGTTTGCGAACCCGCCGATGCCGGAATACCCGCCAGCCAGCTTGTGCGCATTCACATTGCCCTCCGCGTCCGCCTCCAGCGCGCCGAGGAAGCATATATCCAGCCCGCCGCCGTCATAAAAGTCAAACTGCGTCGCCATGTCGCATATCA